>Ga0172366_10000051_pt1 | contig 62317 bp, 58 predicted proteins | sample LakKivSesite69cm_FD_114533 | JGI IMG/M metagenome (GOLD analysis project Ga0172366, IMG submission 114533) | Sediment microbial communities from Lake Kivu, Rwanda - Sediment site 69cm | ecosystem: Environmental > Aquatic > Freshwater > Lake > Sediment | place: Rwanda: Western Province, Lake...
GCTCCGAAGGTGTTACTCAAGGATTCCAGAATTGCAGGGTTCAAGCCAACGAGGCCAATTTTTTTGACCCCGAATTTTTCCCTGATAAATTGGGCAATTTCTTTTGCGCATTGTTCCGGCTCGTTATCCCGGCAATGGAGTGTTGCCCGTATTATGTTGAGGTGTTTCAGCACAGCGTTCATGGTGGCAATAAAAATAGCCCGCTGTCCGTTGGTGATAAGCGGTAGATTCATTACCTCGTTAACTTTGCCAATAAATTCTTTCGGTGAATCGGTGAAGGCGTGCGCCTTTGCCCCATCAAATTCTGCTTCAATTACCCTTTCTTTTCCAACAATAATGGGAAAGTCTCTCCTGTCAGGCTGCCCTATGGCTTCTTCGGGAGATAGGGTTTTTACAAGGACGCTGACATCTGTATCGATTAGTTCACGGGCTTTAGCAATTGCTTCAAACCTTTCCTTAGACTGTAGTAAAATTGAAATATGTTTCATTTCAGTTTTAACCCAATCTCTTTCCCAAAACGGATACAATTTTTAACAGATTCAGCATTCGGATTCCATTTTTCTCGTATTCCGTCATTTAACAGTTCTAACCCACTTTCTTTAAGCTTATCGGATATGATCTTTACCGCTTCTCCGCTCCAGCCATAACACCCAAACGCCGTTGCCTTCTTATTATTAAACCGTAATCCCCTAATTTCTTCCAGAATGGCGGCTGAAGCAGAAAGAATGCCTTTATTTATAGTGGGAGAACCGACCAGAATTGCTTTGGATTTAAAGATTTCGGTAATTACATCATTCCTGTCTGATCTGGCGACATTGAATAATTTTACAGCGACGGTTTTATCGACTTCGGTAATTCCTCCTGTAATAGCTTCCGCCATTCTTCTGGTCCCATCCCACATGGTGTCATAAACAATCGTAATCTGATTCTCGGCATAGGCGTTTGCCCATTGAACATATTTGTTCACAATCTGCAACGGATCCTTACGCCATATTATCCCGTGACTTGGGCAGATTATATCCACCGGCATATTCAATGCAATTACTTCCTTAATTTTTTTGTCCACCAGCCTGCTGAACGGCGTCAGAATATTGGCATAATATTTGATCGCCTCCTGAAACAATTCTGCCTGATCTACAAGGTCGTTATACATTAGTTCTGACGCAATGTGCTGACCGAAGACATCGTTGCTAAACAGGATATTGTCTGCGGTCAGATAACACATCATGCTGTCAGGCCAGTGAAGCATCTGAGCTTCGATGAAAATCAGTTCTTTTGATCCGAGACTGATTTTGTCGCCTGTCTTTACGACCTGGAAATTCCAATCTTTGTGATAATGGCCCTGCAAAGAACTGACTCCTTTGGCGGTGCAGTATATCGGCTTATCTGGGATATATTTCATCAGTTCAGGCAATGCGCCGCTGTGATCGCACTCTGCATGATTGACAACAACAAAATCAATCTTTTCGAGAGGTATTTCTTTTTTCAGGTTTTCTACAAATTCACCAGAGAATTTTGACCACACCGTATCAATCAACGCGGTTTTTTGATCCGTCACCAGATAGGAATTGTAACTTGATCCTCGGTGTGTGGAATATTCTTCTCCGTGAAATCGTCTCAACTCCCAGTCAATTTTCCCAACCCAAGCCACATTTTCTTTGATTTTAAAGCTCATGATCTCCTCCTGTTTGGCCTTACCGACAAAGCCCGTGTGCCCTTATGGAGCATGGCGGAATTGCGGCAGATAAGCGCCCTTATTTGTTTGGCCGGACACATTCATAGCTTTGAGAGAAGAAAAACCTCCATTTTATTCTTATCAGTTGCAATATCAACCGGTACAAATTCTTTTTCAAAGAGAACGTTGGTTGAACTTTTGAAATGATACGGTTCTGCCTCTTTCGAGTCTGTCGTGTAAATCTTCAGTTCTAATCTGTCACCATATTTAGCTTTCATTTCGTTGGCTACGCCTATAGCCTTTTTGCAAGTGTTTCAGGAAGGATTTCCACTGTGAAAAACAAGTAATTCCGCCATATTTACCTCCTTCTCCTCTGTTTGATTTTGTTATGCCAAAATTTAAACAATCCATTTCCGGTGTATGTTCCTTAGGCTGATGTAAAATAAGATTACACAAAAACCGGTGATGGTTAAAAAATCTAAACTCAGGGGCAGGGTGTTCCGTTCATGAATCGCACCATGAAGAATATCAACACCGTACGTCAATGGAAGCAGATAGGAAAGTGGACGGAGAAATACAGGGAGAGCGTCAATCGGGAAGAAAAGGCCACAAAGAAAAATCATCGGAAAGCGGAAGAAGTTGGAAAACGTCTGAGCTTCAAAGACCTCACTTACCGATACCGCAACGAAAAGACCAAGGAATGTCGAGGCAACAGCGATCATCAGCACAGCAGGCAATACTGCCGTCCAGGCAACCCGCGAAAGATCGGCCAGAAACAGTGCCATAATAACCGGAACGAAAGCATTTGCCATACCGAACAAAATCGCGCTGCCTGTCTTAGCCAACATTAGAAGTCCTACCGGAATGGGTGCGAGCAGCAAACGATCAAAGGAACGGCCCTTTTTCTCGAATGTCACTGTAACTGCCAGCATGGAGGTGGTCCCGAACAGGATGGAAATCGCAATCACACCTGGAAGCAGCGAAAGAACGCTTTCCAGGCCGCTGCCTGACTTGATGAAAAACATTCCCGTCCACGCAATAGGAAAGAGCAATCCCCAGCTGATGTTCGGTGGTTTGAGATAATAGGTCCGCATGTCCTTAAGAAGAATATTCCAGAAGGCAATCCACCGTTTCATATGCCTCCTCCCTTTTCCTTTTCTTTCTTTATGGCATCAGGCTCAATGCCGGTGATCCGGACGAAAACATCCTCCAGCGATGGATGCAGACGCCGTGCTTCTAGTACCTCAACACCCTGATCCTCCAGAAACCGCACCAGCGGACCGACGCGGATCGGCTCTGCCGACTCAACGCGGAACTGTCCGTCAGAAAGGGTATGGAACTTTAGAAGAGGAAAAACCGTGGCAAGTTTTCCGCAGAGAACCGAGCCTGAATTCGAGACGGAAACCAACATTACATGCCTTTCCTGGACCGGCCGCAATAGATCTGCAATGGTGTCGATCCAGACAATCCGTCCGCGTACGATGAAAGCTATCCGGTCGCAAAGCCTTTCAGCTTCTTCAATATAGTGCGTGGTTAGAAAGATTGTCGTTCCGGCACGGTGAAGATCTTTAATAAGCTGCCGGATGTTGCGGGCACCGGCCACATCGATGCCGGTGGTCGGTTCGTCAAGGAACAAAACCGGAGGGTTGTGAATAATGCCGGCGGCAATCGTTAGCTTACGCTTCATGCCCTTGGAGTAACCGGCGAATTTCCTGCCCGCTGCTTCTGTTAAACCGAACGTCTCCAGCAATTCCCGTGCTCTCGTCCGGCGCTCGCCCTTGTGCATACCGTAGAGCGCCGCACAAAAACAGAGGTTATCGAAACCCGACAGCTCTGGATAGAGGTTGCTCTCGTCGGGAATGACTCCGATGAGATGCTGAGCCGCCTTGGGATCCCTTGTACACTCAAGCCCGCCAATTCTGATAATTCCCGAATCCGGTTTTGCAAGCCCTGTCAGCAAATTTATGGTGGTGGTTTTTCCCGCGCCGTTGGGGCCAAGAAAACCGAAAAACTCTCCTTGATCTACCTCAAAGGATATCTTGTCAACCGCGGTAACCTCATCGAACTTTTTAGTCAATTCCGCAATTTCGATAAACGGAGATCGATCCCTGGTCGATGGTATTTTTGATTCTTTAGTTCCCATGTGTGATTCCTTGGTATAACATTCCTCAAAAAATCCCCATATTATATTCACGCTGTAAATACATACTGTGTGCCTGCAGTATTGAGGATAAACTCTTTGGGCATCCTGGATGCAAAAAGTATAATCGCTTCAAATCCCGTGCAGTGAGTGGGTACGATATAATCGGGCATAATTGACCTCATATCCTCCACTGTCCGTGAGATAGTTTCCGGCACCGCATTAATAAGATGAAACCCACCTATCACCGCATGGACTTTCTCTATACCGGTAATTTTCTGAGCGTGTTTCACCGTGTTTACGATGCCTGCATGGGCACAACCGGATAAAATGACCAGACCCTTTCCTTTTATGTTACATACCACTGCCTGCTCTCCGGGGAAAAGATCCTGTTCAAGTTTATCCCCTTTTTCTATGAGAAGTGCTGTGGAACCCTGTTCATATTCTGTAACATGCTCGATTTTGCCCGTAAGATAACATCCGGGCATTACCTCTGTGGGTTCTGCAACCTCCACCACCCTGACCATGCCGGTACTCTCTATCTCTTCTTTTTTTAATTCACTCAGATCAATCAGATCCTGACTTCCAGGACGAATCGAATATCTATGAGCAAATGTATCCTCTCCAAGATAAAGAGGCGTATTCCGAGGAATCTTTTGGTTGCTGTTTTTTAAGACACCTGTTAAACCACTCCAGTGGTCAAAGTGGCCGTGGCTTAATCCGAAGGCGTCAACCTTGCTTGGATCGATGCCGAGTAATTCCATATTATTAATGATTCCACGGCAATCCAGTCCGTAATCGAACATGAAAAAATGGGATTTCCCGTTGACCCTGGTTTCCAGATGGCATGAAAAGCCGTGCTCTGCATGGATGGAAGCGCCAGGAAAGGACCTGTAGCGTTTCCCGTTGGGTGGATCGGGCCTTAAGGCATTGTAGTAGTTGTCTGTAATAACGGTAACTGCAAGCCTTTCTATTTCTAAGAAATCTTTATTGAGAGACACCCTTACCTCCTTTATTTTTAACATTTTTAACCGATTATCTTCTGCAGCCACCTCCGGTGGCAGATCGATTATCTCTCTCAGCTTCCCGTGGAGCAGGGAGAGGTATCGCAGCGCTCCTCTTTGCCACAACAGGTCTTTCCACCCTGGGAACTGATAAAATGACCATTAATAGAAAAACTGCTTGCAGATAATTTCTGATGAATTTTTATACTTCCACAATCCCTGCATCTGATCTCAGTATCTCCTTTGCCAACCCCGATAAGAAATTCGCTCACCATCCCGCAATCCTCGCACATATACTCATAAATAGGCATAGTACACCTCTTTTAAAAAATCAATTCTTTATAAAAAGGTTTTTGGTCTTTCAGTGATCGCATGTATTTGCGCCAGTCTGTAATGTTCCTTTTAGGTACTCCTCAACTACTTTCCTGGGGGATTCGCCCTCTGCGCCGGTCACAACCTGAACACCTTTCTGGGCGAAGAGCTGCTGCGCTCTGCTCCCCATGCCGCCCGCAATGATACAATTGACACCCTTTTGCGAAAGCCATTCGGGCAGCAACCCCGGTTCGTGAGGTGGGGGGTTAACATAGGTCTCATTCACCACCTTGCCGTCTCCATCTGTGTCAATCAGGGCAAAGGCCTCACAGTGACCGAAGTGGGCACACAACTTTCCTTGACTTGTTGGTACTGCAAATTTCATAGAAACCTCCTTGTGGGATATAGAATTTACTTCCCCGTCACTTTTGTCCTGCGAGGGGGGAATTACAGGTATTTCTTTTTCAGTGTCCGCTTTGGATGCGGTTTGTTCGCCTTTTTCAAAATATACAATACGCTCAACGATCTCATCGAATTTTTCTGCTGTCTTTGTTTTGGAATAAAAATACATATACGGCTGTTCTTCATCTCCGCTCTTTACGATATCCGGGTCAAGGGGGATGCTACCCAAAAATGCTATTCCATAGTTTTTCGCCAATTTCTCACCACCACCGGAAGAGAATATGTCTACCTCCTTGCCGCAGTGGGGGCAGATAAACCCGCTCATGTTTTCGATAATCCCTGCAATGGGAAGATTAAGTTGCCTGCAAAAGGTTATGCACTTCTCCACGTCGATTGTTGCAACCTGCTGGGGAGTGGTGACAATGATTGCACTGCTTTTTGCACCCAAAAGCTGGGCAACGGAGAGCGGTTCATCACCCGTCCCCGGGGGACAGTCTACGACAAGAGTATCGAGGTCTCCCCAAGCAACATGCTGGAGAAACTCCCGTATCACATTGGCTTTCATCGGCCCTCTCCAGATTACCGCTTGTTCATTCCCATCAAGCAAAAAACCCATGGAGACGACTTTAATCTGGCTATATACCTCTATGGGCACAATCTCTTGATTCATAACCACGACTCTCTGTCCTGAGAGGCCGAGTAGTTTTGGTACGCTCGGGCCGTGGATATCCACGTCAAGCAGGCCGATCCTTAAGCCTCGCAAAGAAAGACTTAGGGTAAGATTAACTGCGACCGTACTTTTCCCCACACCGCCTTTACCGGAAAGGACAATAAAGGTGTGGCGAATCCTGTCAAGTTTTTCTTTCAGAGCCTTTTCGTCAGTTGTTACATCATCGCAATTCATAATTCCTCCAAAATAGATTGTAGTTTTGTATAGATTTCCCGTATTACCCTGCTTGCAACACACTCAGGGGCAAAATCGAGGATGGCTTTCGCTTCTTTTTGTGCTTCCGTAATCTGAGTCTCATATGGAATTTCACCAAGATATATGAGGCCTTTTTCCTCGCAGTATTGTTTCATCTCTTGAACATACTGAGGGTTAATATCGCTTTTGTTGATCACCAGTGCCGCCTTGATCTGAAAATGGTGTGCCAGTTCAACAATACGCTTTAAATCATGGATACCCGTGGGGGTTGGCTCTGTCACCACAACTGCCAGATGTGTTCCCGTAATGGAAGAGATGACCGGACAGCCTATTCCAGGAGGGCCGTCGATGAGGATGAGGTTGCTCCCGGTCTTCTCGGCCTCTGTCCGTGTTTCATTTCTCACCATGGCGACGAGTTTCCCGGAATTTTCTTCTCCCGGGAGCAGTTCGGCGAAGACGAACCGCCCATTGCCGGAGGTACTACAGACGTAACAATAGCCTGCAAGCCGCGTGGAGAAATTGACTGCCTTTGCCGGGCAAAGAAAATAACATGCCCCACACCCTTCACAGGAAACAGTGTCTACCACAAAATCTTCGGATATTGCATCATAATGACAAACCTCTCTGCATATACCGCACTTTGTACAGCGATCAGGGTCTATCCTTGCCTTTTTTCCTCCTGTAAACTCTTTCGTCTGCAGTACCTCCTCTGGTTGGAGGATCATATGGAGGTTTGCAGCATCCACATCACAATCCGCAATTACTTTATCCCGGAACAGAGAGGAAAGTGCTCCCGTGAGGGAGGTTTTTCCGGTTCCCCCCTTACCGCTTACAACTACAATTTCTTTTATGTGTGTCATCTTACCACCTGCATTTTGTTTTCCCCAATAACCTTCCGATGTTGACGGCAAGTTCCATAAACTGGTCTATATAGATAGGAAGGGTCTGTAATAGAATGTTTCCCATGGAGTAATGGCGTGCGATCTCCCTGTTTTCGGGTAGCACCATGATTACAGGCAGATTGTTTTTTAATAAATATGTTACAAGAGGCGGGAATTCACCATTTTGCCGGTTAATAGCAACCCCGATCGGTTTTCCCAGGTTTTTTGCCACGGAGACTGCGATTTTCAGGTCATGGAGACCGAAGGGGGTAGGTTCGGTTACCATCACCACAGCGTCCGCGTCTGCAATAGTCTTCACCACCGGGCAGGAAGTACCCGGGGGGGCGTCGATGATCCGGACATACTGTTTTTTGTATTGGCGTTTTACCTCCTGGATAAGAGGGCCTGCCATTGGCTCCCCGACGTTCAGAACACCGTGAATAAATTCAATACCGTGTATTGCTCTGCCGTTCTCGATATACCCGATTTCCCTTTCCCCCTCGGTTATTGCGTTTTCAGGGCAGATACGAACACAGAGCCCGCAGCCATGGCAGAGTTCAGGAAATAGGAGTACATTCTTCGGGAGGGTTACAAGGGCGTTAAATTGACAGTGGGCGCTGCATTCACCGCAGAAGGTGCATTTCTTCTGGTCGATTACAGGAACCATCAACTTTGCAGGTGTTTTTAAGTCCATCTCCGGCTTAAGGAAGATATGCCCGTTTGGCTCCTCCACATCACAGTCCAGGTATTGTACCTGCTGCTGGGAATAGGCGAGAAAATATGCCAGGTTCACCGCCACTGTAGTTTTTCCGGTTCCCCCCTTACCGCTTGCAAAGGCTATGTTCGTGTCTCTCATCACCTCAGGTCCTCGTCATAGGTGTATTGCACTTTGGGCACTTCTGCTCATAGCAGGGTATCCCCCGTTCATGGGGTGCTCTTGTTCCGCACTGAGGACATACACACTCTCCCGCAGGTCCAAGTCCTTTTCCACCCATCCTGCCTCTGCCTCCTCCACTGCCGGCTCCACCACCTGCTCCCCGGCCTGTTCCTTTGCCTCCTGTCATTGGACCCTGTCCCATTGGACCTGTTCCATCTCCTCTTGGCATAATACATACCTCCTTTCTTACCAGTGCCCGCCTACATCGGGCCCGGTTAATTTAGCAAGCTTATCTTCTTCGAAAGCCCCTATTGTCTCTGAAGCAGGTATGTTGGATGCGGTGTATACATCAACCCTGCCCGTCTCATCGCTACTTTTCTTCAGAGAGCCTTGCCAGTCGTTCCTTTATCTGCGTCAGCGTTGTTTCAAGTTCTGTTGCTTCCGATTTCAACATCTCAACCTCTGCCTCCTTGCTCATGGTCGGAGGATAAGTTGGTGCCGCACCTGCCTGGGGCCACCCCACGGGTTGGTTCACCCGGGCCCAGAATGGTAAGCCGGTGGCATAAAACCAATTCCGGTATCCGAAGCCTCTTCCTCTACCCCTACCAATTCCGGGTCTAAAGCAACCTCTTCCGAAGGCTGGATTGGCATATCCCGGCGCAGCATACCCGGCGCAGTAGCCTAAAACCCTTCCTGTCATTGGACCCTGTCCCATTGGACCTGTTCCATCTCCTCTTGGCATAATACATACCTCCTTTCTTACCAGTGCCCTCGAACATCCGCACCGGCTAATTTTATAAGCCTTCCTTCCTCAAAGGCTTTTATTGCATCTTTTACAGTCATATTTGATGCAGTATATGTTTCTATTCCTGCCGACTGTAAAACCCGGAAGGCATTTGGCCCCAGATGGCCGCTGATTACTGCTTTTGCACCTGCATTCACCACATTCTGCGCGCTCTGAATGCCTGCTCCCTGGAGAGAACCCATATTTGCCGTATTATCAATAACAGAATGGGTCTTATTCTCCGGATCGTAGATGATCAGCTTCCGGCTTCTCCCGAAGCGTTCATCAACCATTCCTTCAAATTTTCCATCAACACTCGTTATTACGATCTTCATCTTTCCTCCTTGTTGATTTAATATGGCGTTTTGTTTTTGAGGTGTAAACCCTTTTTTCCAGCCATGCCTGCACATATGGCGCCATCCGCAGGGTGGGATCTGTGACTCATCTATTGTCACATTACCCCCCTCTATCCTCAGTGCTTTACCGTTAATCACCGCATCTGCCATCTTCTCGTGGGCAGACAAAAGAAGTCTGTGAAACGTGGGTTGAGACACACTCATCTTCTTTGCCGCCTCCTCTTGGGGTATTCCGAGAAAGTCTTTCAGACGTATCGCCTCAAGCTCATCATGGCCTAACACGACCTCTCCCAACTCTGCCAGCCTCACGCCTGCGGGCTTAAAATAGGTCACGCTGGGGAGAAAACCGATATTTCTTCTGCATCTCGGTCGTGGCATTACTTAATCACCCTCCAATAACATATAAAAACAATCTGATGCAATTCATATAATGAATATATATTCATAATAAAATTTTGTCAAGGGATAATTTTACAAACCGCTAGTGAGCAAGCAGGAGCTGTTTGGAGGATAGGAATGAAGCTAAAGCAAGAAAGACATCAGGATAATCATTAAGGGCTAAAAAGGTACTTGAAGGGCGAAGCGTAATATTGGGAGATTAATTCGTTTGATATGGATGAAACGAGCCATTTCAGAAAAGAGAATGGCCTTTTTCCATACACGAGAACAGGCTTCCCTTTTATATTCAATGTCTTTTTCATATCATCCACCGTGTCATAAAATGTTCCGATATTATCCACAAGCCCCAAGTCTTTTGCCTGTGTGCCTGTATATACCCTTCCATCTGACAATTTTTTTGCCCTATCTATAGACATCTTTCTTCCTTCCGCCACATCCTTTATGAACTGTTCGTGGATGTTGTTCAATAACTCATTCAGGTATCTTTTTTCTTCTTCTTTCATCTTCCTGAAAGGGGTTCCAGTGTCTTTATATTCACCTGACTTGATAGAATCGGTCTGAATCCCCACCTTTTTTAAAAGGTCTTCTATGACCGCGTGTTCCATGATTACCCCTATACTACCTGTGATAGTAGAAGGATTGGCGTATATTCTTTCACCAGCAGTGGCAATATAATATCCACCTGAAGCACATACAGAACTCATCGAGACGTAGACCTTCTTTTTTTCTCTTAGTTTTTTTACTTCCCTTTGTATCTCCTGGGTTGGCGCAACTGAACCGCCTGGAGAGTTTATCCTTATTATTACGCCTTTTATGCCCTCATCTTCTTTGAATCTTACAATATCTTCCATAGCATCTTTAGATTGAATTATCACGCCCTCTATTTCTACCACACCAATTTTTCCTCCAAATGGTCTGCCAATAATTCCCGCTATCAATGATACAAAAAAGGTGAGTACTATGATTATCAGGATAATAAGCAAAGCTATTTTGATTCTCCCATGAGCCATATTAACCTCTCTTTTTAAGCTGTTAGCACTCAGCTATCAGTTCCAATGCTTTTACTGACTGCTGAAAGCTGACCGCTCACTACTGTTCTTTTTTTAAGTATTATCTTTCCAAAGGGCCTTCTCTGGGAAAGTGTCGCCACCCTTATCTTTGTCAACTCGAGTATTCCCAGAATTGTAGCTATCTTTTCTGATTGCTCTTCTCTTTGTTTCATATCCCATACATAAAGGCCGGATGTATCAAGAATCGTTTTTAACATCCTTAATTTTTCTTCAAGGGTTGGTTTTATTTCATTTATTACAATATACCTCTCTTCTTTACTTTTAATCAGTTCAAAGAAGACATTGCAGAGCAAAAGGAGGTTGTAATCTTCTTCCCCATCTATGGATTTTCTTCCCCGGGAGAAGGCATCTCTATCGAGCATAGGTAGGCTATCAATCGTATTCGCCATGCTTCTGACCCTCTCGTATTCAATGATTCTTTCTACAAGCTCCCCCCTTGGGTCATTTTCCTCATCTTTTATGCCATCCGAGGGGAGCAGCATCCTCGATTTTATAAAAATTAAGAGCGAAGCCATCTCTATAAAGTCTTCTGCAATTTTAAGGTTCATCTCGCTTACAAGCTCCACATATTGAAGGAACCTTTCAGTAATCGTGGATAGCGGTATATCCCAGATACTTACCTTATTCCTTTTAATAAGGGTGATTAAAACAGCAAGCGGGCCTTCATAGCATTCCATTTTTACTTCAAGGGTTGGAACTAAGAAATTCATACTTCGATGCCCTTTTCCAATAAATGATTTTTTATGAAGTTTGTCTCTTCTTCTTTTGTTTTTAAATTCATGTCAATCTTTGCCTCTTTCAGTTTGTCCAATATCTCCCTGTACAGAGGTCCTTCCTTAATCCCCAGCTTTTTTAAGTCTTCTCCTGTCAGGATTGTTTTGAATGTATCTATATAGGTAATATAATTTGATAAAGCCTTTTTTATCTCTTCCGATTTTGTCCTTGCCATAATAAAGAGCTTTGCTTCTTGAGAAAGTGGTTCAAAAAGTTTGTAGATTTCACTCTTTTTCATACCCATAATGCCTGTTCCAAGTTTTACCGATGTATCCCTTATTTTCTCAATATTCTCGATAGTTCTTTTTTTAAGGGTTTCTGCCATTTCAGTTTTTTTACAGAACTCTACAACCTCTTCATGTTTCATATGGTCTATCAACCCTAAAATGTAATAAGGGAGCCTGTCGCAGGGTTTGCCTCTGTATAACAATTCGTACCATTTGAATACAGCATGCATCTGGTTAAAGAGTTTTTCCTTGTCTTTATTGAAGATCAGGTAAGGGGATATGAACTTTAAAAGGTCAAGCTCCTGTAGCCTTTTAAGAATTTTTTCCGGTTCATCTTCCAGCATGATGAGTGATAATTCTGTCCATATTCTTTTACCTTTTATCTTGGATAGAAAATTCATTTTTATTGCGTTCTTTATAAGGTTTAATGTGTGCTTGCCGATTTGAAAACCAAATCTATGTTCAAATCTTATTGCTCTAAATACCCTGGTCGGATCTTCAACAAAACTCAAACTGTGGAGTACCCTTATCGTCTTTTCTTTTATGTCTCTTTGAGCACCAAAAAAATCGATTAGTTGCCCAAAGGTATTCTTATTCAATGATATGGCAAGGGTATTTATTGTAAAATCCCTTCGGTGTAAATCAAGCTTTAATGAGCTGTGTTCAACAACGGGCAATGCAGCAGGGGCTTTATAGTATTCTAATCTTGCTGTAGCTATATCCATTTTAAACCCATCCTGATAGATGACTTTTGCAGTAGCAAACTCTTTATGTGGTCTTATTTTGACATTGAATGCATTTACCATTTCCTCGGCGAATGTTATTCCATCACCCTCTATTACGATATCTATATCATAATTTTCATTTCTGAGGAGAAGATCCCTTACAAATCCGCCCACCAGATAGGCATGATATCCCATTGTGTCTGCAAGGTTCCCAATCTCTGTTAGTCTTTTTAATGTTTTTTTATCCAGCCTTTCTTCCATCAATTTCTTCACGTTTTTTCTTTTCTGATACATCTCGTGAAACTCAAGCTTCCCAAAGACAGTCTTTGAAATATCATCTTCAAGTATCCTTAAAAGGTCTGTCCGTGTTATAGCTCCTATCAGCTCCCCTTCTTTAGTTACAGGAAGGAATCTCTGGTTACTCCCGATTATTATTTCTTTCACCTTTTCTATGGAATCTTCTTGCTTTACCGTTTTGAATTCGGTGAACATATACTCCCTCACAGGTATGTTCTCTAACTTATGAAACGCAGCCTTTTCTACTATTTGTCTTGTAATTATACCAACAACCTTGCCGTTCGATATAGCAGTTAAGGCATTTATGTTATATTTGAGCATAAGGCCTTTTGCCTCATGGATAGAGCACTCTGCATCAACTGATTTGACGGGGAAAAACATAATATCCCTTGCCCTCCAAAGAGGTTTTACGTTGTACTTCAAATGTTCTATTAGTTTTTCTTTTGCTTCTATAATGGTCAGGTCTTTCACTGTAGAAGAAGCTGCCTCTTTGTGACCTCCCCCGCCAAGTAAAGAAAGAATATGTCCCACATCGACTTCCGAAATCCTGCTTCTTCCAATGATGTATACCCTATCTTCCATTCTGAAAAGGGCAAAAATTACATTGATGTTCTCCATATCGCGAAATTTGTGAACAATAACTGCAAGGTCACCAACATAATTTTCTGTACTCCCTTCAGTGATAATTATATCAATACCATTTATATTGTAGACCGATGCATTGTTTATAATGTCGTGGAGGAGAAATACCTGTTCGGGGGTAAGTTCTTTTACAAGCATGTCCGAAACGAGGTTAATATTTGCCCCCTTTGATAACAAGAAGGATGCTGCTTCAAAGTCTTGTGTGGTGGTAGATGGATATTGAAAGCTGCCTGTTTCTTCATAAATACCGAGCATCATTATCGTTGCCTCTTCTGGGGAGATGTCAATCCCCTTTTCCCTGAGAATCGATATAAGTAATGTGACAGTAGCGCCTGTACTTTTTATGAGCTCTAAATCCCCCTTGACATCATCCCTGGAATTGGGATGGTGGTCGTATATATGGATCTTTACCTTCTTACTATCTATAATCTTGGAAAAATCACCTATCCTTGTTTTTTGTCTTGTATCTACTAAAATAAGTGTGTCAATAGTACCGTAATCTATTTTTTTTATTTTCGCTATGTCGAAAAGGTAAAGGGTGGAGTGGATAAGAAATTCCCTCAGGGTTTTTTCCTGTGAACCAGGGAAAACAAGTAGTGCATCGGGATACAATTTTTTTGCAGCAACCATAGAGGAGAGGGAATCGAAATCTGCATTGTTATGGCTCGTAATGACCTTCATTAGCCCCTTGGATGATGTTTTTTATGGATTTCTTTGAGTCTTTTGGTATCCACATGTGTATATATTTGAGTTGTCGAAATGTCTTCATGGCCAAGTAAAATTTGAACCGAACGTAAATCAGCTCCACCTTCAAGAAGGTGGGTTGCAAAGGTATGCCTCATGGTATGGGGAGAGATATGGGTTTTTGCCATTTTTAATCCGTATTTCCTTATAATTTTCCATATAGCCTGTCTTGTGAGCGTTCCCCCCCTTTTATTTGGAAATAAATAGGTCCCTTTTGGTTTTTCATTTTCAAGATACGATTTTACAGCCTCTTTAGAGTATGTTCCAAAGGGCACAACCCTTTCTTTAGACCTTTTTCCTGATGCGATTAAAAAACCGCCTTCCAGATTCACATCACTTTTGTTCAACTTGATAAGCTCGGATACCCTTAACCCCGTTGCGTATAAAAGTTCGAGTATCGTTTTATCTCTTATAGATGTCCTTGACCCTGTCGGTAACTGGAGCAGTTCAATTACCTCCTGTTCGCTCAGAACTTCGGGGATTGGTGGTGTATACTTAGGCATCTCAATATCTTCAAGTGGATTGTGAGATATTTTACCATCAACAAGGAGGAAATTGAAAAAACTCCTGAAGGCCGAAAGGGCCCTCACGATACTCCTTGTTTTTTTACCTTTTTCTCTTAAATGACCTATATATGTTTCAACATTTTTTCTATCTGTTTCATTGAGAGAATTTTCCTCGAAGAATTTTATAAAAGCAACAATATCCCTGTTATATGCATCTACAGTATGAGGCGATGCACCCCTTTCTGCTGTAAGATAACTTATAAAGTTATCAAGGCAATGGTATAAATTCATCTAAAGACCCGTAGAGCCAAATCCACCCTTACCCCTTTTTGTTTCAGGCAACTCTTCGACTGTTTTCCAGTTCACTTTCACAATGTTTTTAAAGATCATCTGGGCGATTCTATCATTGTTTTTTACAGTAAAGGGTTCGCTGCCAAGGTTTATAAGGAGAACCTTAATTTCACCCCTGTAGTCAGCATCTATGGTGCCCGGGGTATTAAGCACTGTTACCCCAAATTCGTTTGCTATTCCACTCCTCGGTCTTATTTCTGCCTCGTATCCATCTGGAATACTCACGTATATACCTGTTGGTATCAGTGATCTTTCATAGGGTTTCAGGATTAAAGGTTTATCTAATAATGCATAAAGGTCCATTCCGGATGATGCTATGGTTGCATATCCCGGGAGGTGGGCCCCTTCTTTTTTTGAAACATAGACTTCTAACTCTTCCATAGCTTTTCTATCTTTTCTTTATCTACGTTACCAAGTATTGTAAGTGATATTTCTTCAGGTTTGTTAAAAATTGTTCTCCCTATTTCGTCAACCTGAGGTTTCTTAATAATGTCTATTTCCCTTAATGTTTCTTTTAAAGGGATGTAACCTCCAAAGTATATCTCATTTTTTGCAAGCCTTCCCATCCTTGTTTCTGAACTTTCTAAGGAAATAAAGAGATTCCCTTTAATATGTTTTTTTGAGAAGGCGAGCTCTGCATCAGTGATTCCTTCATCCCTTATTCTCATAATCTCTTCTTTTATAAGTGTAAGGACTTCTTCAACGAATTCTTGAGATGTAGATGTTGATATACCAAATGTACCTGTATCATGATAGCAATTTACATAGGAATATACGTTGTATACAAGCCCCCTTTTTTCTCTGATCTCCTGGAACAAATGGGAGCTCATACTCCCGCCCATAATAGCATTGAGTATGTAAAGGGAATACCTTTTTTTGTCAATCTGACTTACACCATCGGTTCCTATGCATAAATAGATATGTTCCAGGTCTTTTTCGTAAATGTTCATACCCTTGCAGGGGTTCGGGCTTTTTATAAATGTTTCATGGTCACCCTGTTCTCCCAGGTCCTGTAATAATTTTTCAATCTTCCCGACAAAGGCTTCGTGGTCTATTCTCCCTGTTGCTGTGACAATTATATTGTGAGGAGAATAGTATCTTTGAAAGTGTTTTATTAACTCTTCCCTTGTAAACTGCCCTATATTTTCCTTTTTACCAAGAATTGGCATGCCGAGGGAATTACCTTTGAAATAAGAGGCATTAAACATGTCGTATATATATTCTTCTGGACTATCCTCGATCATTTTTATTTCCTGGGCGATCACATCTTTTTCCCTTTCAATATCATCATCTTTGAAAAGTGAGTATTTGTACATATCGGATATGATATCGAGAGCAATATCGATGTCCTTTTTGAGCACCCTTGTATAGAGGCAGGTATATTCTTTCCCGGTGAAGGCATTGAGTGTACCGCCTATAGCATCGATTTCTTTTGCTATATCATATGCAGTTCGCCTTGAGGTTCCCTTGAATAACATATGTTCTATGAAGTGAGAAATGCCGTTATTTTCTTCATTTTCATATCTACCCCCTGTTTTCCACCATATCCCCAGTGATACTGTAGAAAAGTAAGGAATCGATTCGGTAACTACTGTGAGGTTATTAGAAAGGGTAGTTTTTCTATACATTTAAGTATCTCGTATCTTCTGCTCCTTGAGAGCAGCCTTTCTTGATAGCTTAACCCTTCCATTCTGATCTATATCTGTGACCTTTACAAGCATTTCTTCACCTTCTTTTACCACATCTGAGGCCTTTTTAACGAACCCGTCTGAAAGTTGGCTTATGTGGACGAAGCCATCTGCGCCAGGCAATAATTCAACTATAACCCCGGCATCTAATACCTTTTTTACCTTACCAAGGTATATAGCGCCCAGCTCAACTTCCTGTGTCAGTTTTTTAATAATTTCTATTGCAGCATTTGCTGAATTTTCATCAAGGGAAGCTATCTTGACAATGCCTGTATCTTCTATATCAATCTTCACTCCTGTTTGGTCTATAATGCCTTTTATAACCTTTCCACCGGGGCCTATAACATCTCTAATCCTTTCGGGTTTTATTTTAATGGTAAATATTCTCGGTGCATAGGGAGATAATGACTCTCTTGGTTTATCCAGGGTTTGGCTCATAATATCAAGTATCTTTTCTATTCCCCTTTGTGCTTGAATAACAGCTTTTGACATAGTTTCTTTTGATATTCCCTTAATCTTTATGTCCATTTGAATAGCTGTAATTCCATTACGGGAGCCAGCAATTTTGAAATCCATATCACCCAGATGGTCCTCGTCCCCAAGAATATCTGTAAGAATTATCTCTTTTTCACCCTCCTTAACAAGACCTATTGCTATGCCTGCAACAGGTTCTTTTATAGGCACCCCTGCATCCATAAGGGACAGGCATCCACTACATACGGTTGCCATAGACGAAGAGCCATTGGATTCAAGGATTTCAGATACTATTCTTATGGTGTAGGGGAATTCCTCTGTTGGTGGAAGAATCGGTAAAAGTGCCCTTTCAGCGAGATTACCGTGTCCTATCTCACGTCTCGATGGCCCTCGAAGCATTGCTATCTCGCCAACGGAGAAAGGTGGAAAGTTATAATGAAGCATAAAGGTCTTAAACGTTTCTCCTTCAATCAGAGATTCCACTTTTTGTTCATCTTCAGAGGTTCCAAATGTTGTTATTGCAAGTGATTGGGTTTCGCCTCTTGTAAAAAGGGCTGAACCGTGTGTTCTTGGAAGCATTCCCACTTTACATGTAATATCCCTGATCCCATCTGGTGACCTTCCATCAATCCTCTTGTTTGTTAAAAACAGTTGTTGCCTCATAATATCTCTTGTTGCATCCTCAAGGGCTTTTTTTATCAGACTTTCCTCAGTATCAGGGTAGCTCTTCAAAAGTTTCTCATATATCTCGTTTTCTCTTTTTCCCCTGTCTTGTTTTCCTGGTATGGAGAAGGCTTCAGTAAGTTCTTTTTCGATCTTATTTTTAATTTCTTCTTTAAGTCCTTCTAAGTTTTCAGCTCCATTGATAGACCATTTTTCCCTTCCTATTTTTTCTCTCAATTTTTCCTGGATTTCTATTAATGGCATAAGGCTCTGGTGGCCAAAATGGATTGCTTCAATGAGGTCGTTGCCACTGGCAAATTTTGCTGTACCCTCCACCATCATTATGGCTTCCCTGGTGCCAGTCATAACTATATCCATATTGCTCTCTTCCATATCAGCAGTAGATGGATTTATTAAAAATGTTTCTCCCCTTCTGCCCATTTTAATGCCAGCCAGGGGTCCATCGAAGGGTATCTCCGAAATTGTCAGGGCACATGAAGCCCCTATGATGCCGAGTATGGCAGGGTCGCTTTCTTGATCAGCGGATAGCACTGTCGCTATTATCTGGACTTCATTTTTAAACCCCTTTGGGAATAAAGGCCTGAGTGGTCTATCTATTAAACGAGACATGAGTATTTCTCTGTCTGAAGGCCTGCCTTCCCTTTTAAAAAACCCACCAGGAAACTTGCCAGCAGCGTAAGTCATTTCCTGATAATTTACTGTGAGTGGTAAAAAGTCTTTATCAGATTCTTTTTTGTCTGCCACCACGGTAACAAGCACAACAGTGTCGTTATATTGTACGGTTACACTCCCATCTGCCTGCTTTGCAATATCTCCTGTACTTATAGTTAATGGTCTTCCTGCATAATTAATTGTAATAGTCTCTTTCATAATTTCCATCCTATTTTATTTTTTTATTTTCTTAGTCCAAGTTTCTCTATAACCTTTTTGTATCTCTCTACACTTTCTTCTCTCAAATAATTGAGAAGCCTTCTTCTGTTGCTTACAAGTATAAGGAGCCCCCTCCTTGAATTATGGTCTTTTGAAAATTTTTTAAAATGTTCGGTCAGAGATTTTATCCTTTCTGTAATAAGAGCAATCTGGACCTCTGGAGAACCAGTGTCTTTTTCATGGATTTTAAACTCTTCTATAACCGTTTTTTTCTGCGTAAGGGTTAGTGCCATATATTCCTCCTTAGTTGTTTATTAGTCTTTTTATTTTAATAGTTTTTGAAAATGCATCTACCATCCCTATGCCAATTAAAGCCCCTCTTTTATTTAAGAGTTTTGTCAATTCGCCATTCCTCCATTCTTTTGAATTGCCTAAAAGCGGTATCGGCATTCCATGTTTTAGAAACCTTTCCAGTGCTGTCTCCACTGATGTTTCCTTTAAAGATTTTAAAACTTTTTCCAATGAAATTAAATAGGTGAGCAGATCTTGCTCAATTTTGAATTGCTCTATATCCACGCCCATTTTCTCAGAAAATTCCCCATGTTGAGTTCTTTTTAAGGAGAATAGGGTTGCTCCGCAGCCAAGTTTGGATCCGAAGTCGTTTGCAAGGGATCTTATGTACGTTCCCTTGGAACATATTACCTCCACATCTATGTAAGGATGTACATAATCAAGAAGCCTTATATCAAAGATTTCTACTTCTTTTTGCTGTGGTTCTATGACTACGCCCTCCCTTGCCCACTTGTATAAAGGTTTTCTTTTAATTTTCTTTGAGGAATAAACAGGTATCTGTTGTTTTATTTTGCCTATGAATTCACCAAGTAGGTCTTTTAATGTTTCTCTCTCATATCTTTTTACATCTACTTTTGTGAGGATTTTCCCTTCCATATCAAGGGTGTCCGTTGTAACGCCTAAAAGAAATTTTGCCCTGTAACCCTTCTCTCCATTTTCAAGGAAGGGAACCAGCTTTACACCTTCATTTAAAGCTACAGGCAATACTCCAGTTGCATTCCTGTCAAGGGTACCTATATACCCAATCTTTTTAAAAGGATATAATCTCTTCAGTCTTCTTATTACATCGTAAGAGGAGATACTGGGACTTTTGTCTATTACAAGAAAACCGTTCACTGAACCCTAAATGCCTCCTTCAGCTTCTTTTTTACTTCTTCCATATCCCCATCAATATTGCAGCCTGCCGCATTTTTATGACCACCGCCGCCGAAGATGTTACAGATATTTGCTACATCTATTGTTCCCTTTGACCTCATACTTATCTTATATCGCTGTCCGTTAACCTCTCTTAAAAGTATTGCCACATCGACACCCTTTATTTCTCTTATATATTCAACAAATCCATCTGTGTGTTCTCTTGTGGTCTTTGTTTTTTTAAACATCTCTTCTGTTACATATGCCATTGCTATTCTATCCTGATTATATGTTTTTAGAGTGGTAAGTACCAGTCCGAGCAGTAAAAACCTCTCTTTTGGGTGGTTTTCATACACCATCCGTGATACATAGGATGGCATCACGCCTGACCTTGTCATCTCTTCACATATGGCGAATGCACTGGGGTTTGTGTTTTCATACCTGAATGAGCCTGTATCTGTGAGTATAGCAGTGTAGATGTTCATTGCCATATTAAACGTTATGGGTATACGCAGCGACTTGAATAGTTTATAGAGGATTTCAGCCGTGGAAGAGGCATTTTCATCTATTAAATTAACCGTACCAAAGGTTTCGTTTGTATTATGGTGGTCAATGTTGATAATTGTTCCCATATCTTTTAATTTCTCATATCCATCTCCAACCCTAAAAAGGTTTCCACAATCTAAAACAAAGATAGCGTCGTATGCATCTTTTGATAGTTTGTAATAAATTTGAGGGGGCTTTGGAAGGAATTCGTATCTGTACGGTATTGCATTCTTTAAGTAGACAGAGGAATCTTTTTTTAGCGATTCGAAGGCCCAATAGAGCGAGAGAACGGAGCCAATTGCATCTCCATCGGGATCTATGTGGGTGGTTATTAAAAACCTTTTTCCATCAGTAATTATCTTTTTAATCTTCTTAAGCATGGGTTCCCTTTTTGAGAATCTCTTCTATCCTCGCGATTTTTTCATATGTGTCGTCGATGACAAAGTTAATCTCGGGCATAAATCTTAGTTTTATCCTTTTCCCGAGTAAGAATTTAATATAACCCTTGGATCTTTTTAAGGCATCAATTGTCTTTTCTTTTTTCTTGTCTTCCCCATAGATTGAGCAAAACACCTTTGCATTTTTTAAATCTTCAGACATCTTTACTTCCAGTATCGTAATAAATCCGAGCCCCGGATCCTTTATGTCCCTGTGGATTATTGAGGAAATTTCCTCCCGTAACAGATCCTGAACCCTGAGCCTTCTATATCTCATGACCAATCACTATTATTTCCGTTTTTGAATCAATGATCGTGCCAATATAAAGAGACTCAACATATTTGTACACATTCTCAATAGCAGAGTTCACGTGGTCCTTTTTCACTCCAACTATTGAAAAACCAATACTTGCCCTTTGCCAGAGATTTGTTTGCTCTATTTCCATGATAGATATGTTGAACTTTGCCCTTGTCTTTTCCACTATCCTTTTTATCGCCTGCCTTTTATCTTTCAATGAGTGGTTTTCAGGTAAAAAAATCTCTATGCTTGAAACACCGACAATCATGTTTTTTAACCATCAAGGGTTTGTCTTTCTTTTTCCTGGATAAAAAGCTCCAGGATATCCCCTTCTTTTATGTCATTAAAGTTGTCTATTGATATCCCGCATTCGTAACCTGCTTGAACCTCTTTTACGTCATCCTTGAATCTTTTGAGGGATGCCAACTTGCCTGTGAACAAGGTGTTACCATCTCTCAGTACCTTTACCAGAGCGCTTCTTATTGCTTTCCCCTCAAGCATATAACAGCCAGCGATAGTGCCTATTTTCGAAACAGTGAATACCTTTCTTATTTCTGCCTTACCAATGCCTGTTTCTACAATTTTGGGTTCCAGCATGCCTTCCATAGCTTTTTTTATGTCATCTATCATGTCGTATATCACGGAGTATGTTCTGATTTCTATTTTTTCATGTTCTGCAAGGGATTGGGCCTTGCCTATTGGCTTTGTATTGAAACCTATAATAATAGCGCCTGAAGCCATTGCAAGGGTTACATCTGTTTCGGTAATTGCACCTGCACCGCTATGGATAATTTGAATCTCGACCTTTTCGTTGGATAGTTTTTTTAATGCCTCTCCTATAGCATCTATTGTTCCTCTCACATCGCCTTTTATTATCACATTGAGCACTGTTTTTTCAGACTCACCCATCTTTGAGTAGAGTTCTTCAAGTGTGGTCCTTGAACTCTTTGATGTTTCTTTTTCTTTAAGTTTTTCCTGTCTGAACCTGGAAAGTTCTTTTGCGTATCTCTCTTCTGTGGTGACGATGAATTTATCACCTCCATGAGGAACATCCTGAAATCCCACCACAAGGACAGGTGTTGCTGGTGGTGCTTTCAGTATCCTGTTACCCTTATCATCAATCATAGCCCTGACCCTTCCAAACATATTGCCTGCAATGAAAGGATCCTGGATTTTTAAGGAGCCTTCTTGAATTATAACGGTTCCAATAGGCCCCTGACCCTTGTCAAGTTCCGATTCTATTATGATTCCTTTTGCGAGCTTATCCGGGTTTGCTTTCAGTTCAAGCATTTCAGATTGCAATATTATTAATTCGAGAAGTTCTTTAATGCCTGTTTTCTTTTTCGCAGAAATTTTTGCATATAATGTAGTCCCCCCCCACTCCTCGGGCACCAGGCCTATTTCTGAAAGTTCCTTTATTACTTTATCAGGGTTTGCATTCTGTTTATCTATTTTGTTGATGGCAACAATTATAGGAACATTTGCTGCCTTTGCATGGTCTATCGCCTCTATTGTCTGGGGCATGACACCATCATCTGCCGCTACAACGAGCACTACTATATCTGTCACACGAGCCCCTCTTGCCCTCATAGCTGTAAAGGCTTCATGTCCGGGGGTGTCCACAAAGACAATCTCCTTTTTATTAATATTCACTGCATATGCACCTATGTGTTGAGTAATACCTCCGGCTTCACGTTCAGCTACATTTGTATGTCTTATAGTATCAAGGAGAAGTGTCTTACCGTGGTCCACATGCCCCATTATAGTAATCACTGGAGGTCTTGGTTTTAGGTTCTCCTTGCTCTCTTTTTGTTCCTCCTCCATTGCAAGAAACTCTTCCTCTATGGAAACAATTTTTTCCAGTTCGTAGCCTAATTCTGTTGAGATAAGGTATGCTGTATCAAAATCTATGTTTTGATTCACATTTACAATAACACCAAGCTGTAATAATTTTGCAATGATATCCTGGGCCTTGATGCCCATCCTCTTTGCAAGTTCACTTATCTGGATTTCATGTCTCATCTTGATGATCTTTTTTGCAGGTTTGATTTCTAATCTTTTCTCTTCTGCTATCCTTTTCTCTTCTGCTTTTTCTTTCTTTTCTTTTTTGAAGGGGACAGGTCTTGGTCTTCGCTTTCTAAATGTATATAAATCTTCTTCTTTGATAACAACTTTTCTTTTAAAAATCCCTTTCTTTTTTAGTTTTGTCTCTTCGAGCTCCTCTTCCTCTATCTTCTTTAGAAGTTTGTCAGTTTTTTTCTTCTTACGTTCCTCTTCTTCAGTATCAACAAGGGTGAAGTCTTTTTCGAGGTCATGTTTGTATGCTTCTTCCAGTACCTTGGTTATCTCTTTCTCTTTTTCTACACCAAGAGGTTCTGCATCGCCCTTTAAGGGTTCTTCCTGAATTTTTTCCTTTTCTTCCTTTTGAACTTGAATGGGCGGTGGCGGCGGTTGTGGTTCTGCTTCCTTGACTTCTTTCTCTTTCTCTTTTGGCTCTTTCAGCTCCCCAACTTGCTTCTTTGCTGCCCTTGTTGGTTTTTTTACCTTTTCCTCAACCTTTTCCTTTGGTTCTTCCTTTTTTTCTATTAATTCAACCTTTTCCTTTACGGGAGGAGGTTTCACCCTTCTTCTTATTATTGTGGAAGCGACCCTCTTCTCTACCAGGGTTTCGCCTGCAGGGGCTGCTTTTTCGCCCTTTTCTTCCTGAGGCATCTCTCCTTTTCCCTTATCTTTTATCTTTACCCCTATACTCTTTAATTTTGATAGAATCTCATCATCACTTATCTTGTCTGTAAGGGTTGTGATTTTTATCTTTGTCATATCCTAATCCTTCCCAACATTTATACCCTCAATACATCCATGGACCTTAATAATTTACTTTTATCTCCTCCTGAAAATATTTACGCATCATTTTCAGTTTCTGGTGTTTTCAACTCACCTGAATTTTCTATCGTATCTAATATTGACTTTGCTTTTTCTATAATCGTCCTGCAGTCTTCGATAGATATGCTTGTTATCTTGTTCATCTCCTCGGGTGTCAACTTTGCTATATCCTGAGGATCCCTTAAATATTCGTCATGTAAAACCCGGGCAAGGATTTCACTCACCTTTAAATTTTCCATTAGTTCATCGATAACCCTTCTTGAGGTTTTTTCTACCTCAGATTCACTGTTTATATCTATCTTCCATCCCGTCAACTTTGATGCAAGCCTGACATTCTGGCCTTTTCTCCCTATAGCGAGGGAAAGCTGATCGTCATTCACTATAATCTCCATTGAGTGGTCTTCCTCGTTTATATAGACCTTTGACACCCTTGCGGGTGCAAGGGTATTGCAAACGAACTTTGCTACCTCCCTGCTCCAGGGTATTATATCAATCTTTTCTCCCCTTAACTCCTGAACTACTGACTGGACCCTTGATCCTTTTACGCCAACACATGCACCTATAGGGTCCACGTCAGGATCTTCACTGTATACGGATATCTTTGCCCTTTCTCCAGGTTCCCTTACAGCACCTATAATTTTTATAATACTTTCCTGGATCTCTGGTACCTCAAGTTCAAATAGTTTCATGAGAAAACCGGGATGAGTCCTGGACATTAGTATTGCGCATCCCTTTTGGGTCCTTTCAACATCAAGGATATATCCCTTAATCCTATCCCTTTGTCGAAAGCTTTCGCCAGGGATTGTTTCTTTGACAGGGAGAAGGGCTTCTGTTTTCCCAAGGTTTACAATATAGTGGTTTTTCTCTACCCTCTGGATAATACCTGTTACTATCTCACCCTTTTTACTCTTGTATTCATTGTATATGACATCGCTCTCTGCGTTTCTTACCTTTTGCACGATCACCTGCTTGGCAGTTTGTGCTGCAATCCTTCCGAGTGAGGAAGTGTCCATTTTTATACCTATGCTATCCCCAATCATACATTCCGGATCATGCAATCTTGCGTTTTCAATGGAAATCTCTATATCAGGTTCTTTTGGTTCTTCCACCACTGTTTTGAATTGAAAGACTTCTATTTCCCCGAGTTCCAGGTTATATTTGGCTTCCAGTTCGAGATGGTTGCCATATTTTTTCTTTGATGCTGAGAGTATTGCCTCTTCAAGTGCCTCGACAAGCACTTCCTTGGATATGCCTTTTTCTTTTCCCACCTGTTCGATTACATAATTTAAATCAAAATACATTTTTACCCCTTATAGCTCTAACTCTAAATTTGCCTTTTTTATAGCACATATTGGGATTGTAAATATACCTATTTTTCCTTTAATTTCCACTTCATCCTCACTCGTATTGATGATTTCTCCTTTGAACTCATTCTTCCCATCTATCTCTTGCTTTGTTAATATCCTGCATACCCTTCCTTTATATCTTGTAAAGTCCTCCCCTTTTTTTAAAGGCCTTGTTAATCCAGGGGATGAGACTTCAAGCAAATATGGATGCTCAATTAAATCCTCCACATCAAGAACCCTTCCGAGTTCACGGTTCACCCTTTCACAGTCTGCGATTGTTACCCCTCCTTCTTTCTCTATGTATATCCGTAATAGCCATCTTTTTCCTGAGGGTTTAAACTCTATGTCTATTAGCTCTATGTTGTCATCCTGGAGGATAGGGATGAGAGCATGTTCGATCTTTTCTATGGTCTCCCTTTCGGATATCATTGTCCTTTAAATTAAAAAAGCGGGTTGAACCCACCTAAATCATATATTTTTTAACATAATATGGAATTTATTTCAATAGATTATTCATAAACCAGTGGGCAGGAGTCAGCGATTCAGATTTTGTTTCCTGATGGCTGACAGCTACTGACAGATTGCTGTACTATTATTATTGACTTTTTGAGTGGTGCAAGTTAAAAAAGAAAAATGGAGGTTTTATGCACATTTCTGTAATTGGTGCTGGATATGTTGGTCTTGTAACCGGTGCCTGCTTTGCTGAAACAGGCAATGACGTCATATGTATGGATATAGACAAAGAAAAGATAGCAAAGCTGAAACAGGCCATTATCCCTATCTACGAGCCCCATCTTGAGGAACTTGTAAAGAATAATCTAAAAGAGGGGAGATTGAGTTTTACAAATGATATCAAAAAGGCAATAGAACATGGTCTTATAATATTCATATGTGTAAACACCCCACAGGATGAGGATGGCTCTGCAGACTTGAAATACGTTATGCATGTTGCGAGCGATATAGGCAAGGCCATTGAGAAGTACAGGATTGTGGTGATGAAATCTACCGTGCCGGTCGGGACATGCGGGAAGGTTAAAGAGGTTATAACTGAAGAGTTAAAAAAGAGGAAGCTTGAAATACCCTTTGATGTTGCTTCCAATCCAGAATTCTTAAAAGAGGGGGTAGCAGTAGACGATTGTATGAAACCGGAGAGGGTAATTATTGGTGTGGACGAGGGGAGGGTAGAAGAGATACTGAGGGAACTTTACGCACCCTTTATACGAACCGGGGCACCATTCCTTGTGATGGATATTAAATCGAGTGAAATGACGAAGTATACGGCCAATGCAATGCTGGCAACAAGGATATCCTTTATGAATCAGATTGCGAACATCTGTGAGAAGCTCGGTGCGGACGTGATGATGGTGATGAGAGGGATCGGGAGCGATTCGAGGATAGGCCCAAAATTTCTGTTTCCTGGTGTAGGTTTTGGTGGTTCTTGCTTTCCAAAAGACATAAGGGCGCTGATAAAAACCTCGCAGGACTGTGGATACAGCCCCTCCATATTAGAGCAGGTAATGGAGGTAAACAGGTTACAGAGGGTATCCTTCGCAGAGAAGATTAAAAATTTCTATAATGGTGATATTAAGGGTAAGAAGTTTGCCATATGGGGGCTTGCGTTTAAGCCAAATACCGATGACATGAGAGAAGCCCCTGCTATTCATGTAGTGAATGCACTGACAAAGGACGGTGCCTTATGTTATCTTTTTGACCCGAAGGCCACGGAAATTGCCCTCAGCATATTTAAGGGTAATGCGAATGTTCATTTTGGAAAAAATCAGTATGAAGTCCTTGAGGGCGTTGACGGTCTTGTACTGATTACTGAATGGCTTTCATTTAGAGAGCCTGATTACGAGAGGATGAAATCCCTCATGAAAGCACCTGTTATATTTGATGGCAGAAACCAGTATAATCCGAGAACCCTGTCTAACTTAGGTTTTCACTATATATGTATAGGCAGGCCAGATGTATAAATATCACATATATAATGAACCAAAACGTATACTCGTGACTGGTGGTGCGGGTTTTATAGGTTCCCATCTTTCGGAAAGGCTATTAAACGATGGGCACGAGGTCCTGTGTCTTGATAATTATTTTACAGGAACAAAGAAGAATATATCTCATCTTCTAACCCATCCGCATTTTGAACTGGTCATCCATGATGTTACGCAACCCATACTCCTTGAGGTGGATTGGATATTTAACCTTGCCTGCCCGGCAAGCCCCATACACTACCAGTACAACCCTGTAAAGACGATAAAGGTGAATGTCCTTGGTGCGCTGAATATGCTCGGTCTTGCAAAGAGAGTAAGGGCAAGGGTTATGCAGGCCTCAACAAGTGAGATTTATGGCGACCCAGAAACCCACCCGCAAAGGGAAGAATACTGGGGAAATGTGAATCCCATTGGTAAGAGAAGCTGTTACGATGAAGGCAAAAGGGTAGCAGAAACCCTTTTCTTTGATTACCTGAGACAGAACAATGTGGACATAAAGGTTGTCCGTATATTCAATACCTATGGGCCGCGGATGAGACCTGATGATGGCCGTGTAATAAGCAATTTTATAACAGAGGCGATAAACAATAAACCAATCACAATCTATGGAGATGGCAAGCAGACGAGGTCTTTCTGTTATATTGATGATATGATAGAAGGTATGATACGGATGATGGACTACGAAACCGGGGAACATAAAAGGGAAAGGAATTATACAAAACCATACCTTTCCGGATTTTCTGGCCCAATAAACCTTGGTAACCCGAACGAGGTTTCGATTATATCGATTGCCAAAAGGATTATCGATATGTTGGACTCTAAGTCTGAGATTATATTCGAAAAGTTACCCGATGATGACCCCAGGAGAAGATGTCCTGATATTTCAAAGGCAAAAAACTATCTTGAATGGCAGCCAAAAGTATCGCTTGAAAAGGGCCTGAAGAAAACAATCGATTATTTTTTAACCCGGATTTTCCATTAGGATGAGTATCTGTGTCGGGATATTCCACGCAAACACGCTCATTACGCTCCAGCGGCTTCGTTCGCTCGCGTTCGGCTTCGGAACTTTTGCCTATGCAAAAGACCGAGCTTCCTTGCCTCACGACGGTTTGCTTAGGAAAACCCGACACCATGCTCTAATGACAAATCTGGGTTTAAGCGAGAAAAGGGCCAAGCAATGAAAAGAGAAGATGAACTGATACAGGCCGGGTGGGAAAAAAGGTTTGTAACATGCGAACCGAGGTTATCTGAAATGGTGGAAATGTACGAATCCATAGGTTTTGAAGTCCTTCTTGAACCATTACCTTCAAAAGAGGAAATGGATATAGAAAGTTGTGAGGATAGTGGATGTACAGCCTGTTTTGATTTAGATAGGGAGCGATACAGGATTATATTTACGAGGGTGAAAAATCAGTAAGGAGTTATGAGTTCGGAGTAGGGAGTTCGGAGTAAAAATCGAAAATCAGGAATCGAAAATATTTATTGTTCATCAAAGTTTTTGGGGTTCAGCTTCTGCTATTCACTATTCACCAATCACCAATCACCATTCACTATTCACTGCTTCTTAAAGAGTTCCTTCCACAGATTTTCAGCATCTTCCCTGCCTGATTTTTTCTCTTTTTCTTCTTTAAATCTAAAATAGTCACAATAGTTTGCCCTGTCCTTTTCCTTTACATACTCTGCCTGTGTTTCTCTGCATTTGTTGGCTTTTCCCTCATCATAGAATATGCAGTTCAAACAGATATGCAGGTCTGACTTGCATATCCGGCATTCTTCCCTGAAAGATATGCTTTCCATATCTATTGGGTTTTTACATTTGAAGCATCTTCTCATAGTTCATGCAAGAGTTCCATCAAACTGGTTATGACCCTTCCATTGTTTGGGTTTAACTCCCTGCTCCCTGCTTCTTGCTCCTTGCTCTCTGCTCCCTGCTTCTTGCTCCTTGCTCTCTGCTCCCTGCTTCTCAAGAGGTACGACTCTATCCCCACGCTTGATGGGGCAACAAAGTCGAAGATTGGATGATCACCGACATGAATGAGTTCTTCGGGGGATACATTCAATGTGTTACAGAGTTTTTTATAGAACCCCTCACCCTTTTTTACCATTTTGTAGTCTGTGGTTGCAGAGATTATATGGCTGAAGTAATGGGCAGCGCCCATATGGTCAAGCTCTTTTTCAACAAATATCCTCGCGGCATTTGAAGCGATTATCAGGGTGTATTTTCCCTTCAATGTCTCAAGTACCTCTTTCACATCAGGAAGGAGTTCAATATATGCTTCATATCTATTGAGCAGTGTGTCTGCCGCTATTGGTAGGTTAAACCTGTCAAGCCAGTATTCTATGTTGTACCACAGGATATTTGTATCTCCAACTGCCTCGTACTCCTTTACTATCAGCCTCTTTGCTTCCTCAAAGGTAATGGAGTATTTTTTGGAGAATTCTTCAGGGATACCATGATTCCATACCATTTCACCGAACTGGCCATTTACGATTGTTCCGTCAAGGTCAAAGGAGACGATCTTTTTCATGGATGTAGTATAGCATGGTTTGGAGCAATTATCGATTGCGGATTACTGTTCCGTCTATCCTGTCTATTCAGTCTTTTTGTCTGTTTTGAAGTAACGGTGCGGCTCACCGGGAGCCGGATTTATCGGCGATTGGCTGCAACCGCTGGTTATCTCCCCGTTCGGTCATCGGTCACTCTTTGAATGACTCAGTGTCAAATGTACCTCATCGCCTGATAAGAGCGAAGGATGTCTTCCCGGGAAAACGGAGTCACATGTTCGGTCATAATGACTTGATCCAGACTTACATGATCAACTCCAACGCTTTCTTTCCACGGTTCTTCGAATAGGTCTTCAGAAACTGGATTCTCAAATCGGCATTTACTCATCGGAACGCCATTTACACCACGCAACCAGCTAACAACATTATTGATTGACATCGATATCAAGACAAGCCCATTGGCAAGGTTGTGGGGACTCCAGTTACGGGAATGCCTTCTTGGACGAAAATTGCATTTATCATTGGGGAAGATATACTCTTTGACAAAATAGGACGAACCGAAAGTGCTACCCCCAAGGGACATCATCTTTTCGGGAGGGGCGGGAACTCCGGGAGTGTCTTCGTGACCCACCGCAAGATGAAATCCCCCGGTCTTGCCCTTAGACCGTGTTTGATGCCGTTATACTCCAGAGCCATGTTCTCGTCGACAAATTCACGGGCAAACCATGCCCATAGTCTCCCAAACCCTTTCTGAATCCACATCCTCTTACCCTCCTCATAGCTCAGACCACCGTGGATATGTTTTGCGAGCAATTCCCAGGTCACTGGCGTTTGTTTGAACCTTGTGTATACAGGCTCCTTGTTCGAAATCTTCCTGACAAGGCTCAACAGGTCACTGTTTCTATAATTTAGGACCCAGCCAACCGCGCACTGCGGGGCTTGAACTGCGGAGCAGAGTAAAGCAAAAAGAGCTTCAAGGCCGTGAGAGTAAGCAAGTCGGAGGCACACTGCGGCTCGGTGTTTATCGTCACCTTCAACATGATCCGAATTTAAACTGGCAACATAACTGAAGTAGCCTGCGTCAATGCCTTCCAAAAACTCGAGATTTTTTTCCTTCAGTTCCCAATCCCAACATGCGTAAGGAGTCTCGTAAATGACGAATTTAACTACTTCCATTTCACTCCTTAAAGATAACGTAAAGGTCACCTAGGCGCGGTATTTTGCTTATCCGGCACACCGCCTTGTTGGCCTAATTTTCTCATTGCAGGCCTCACTTCGTACAAAGCTTGATCTTCCTTGACCATGCAAGCCCGCTCTGTTGAAACCTTCTCAAAGATAAGTTGAGCGCTTGAGAAAAGGTTAATGGTCTCTGCTTTAAGATACCGTGCTGCCATGCGACAATACTCTGGGTCAATTTCTACTCCGATGCTGTTGCGGCCTATTTGGAAGGCTGCGATCATCGTTGTCCCAGAGCCGCAGAATGGATCAAGGACGGTGTCCCCCACAAACGAAAACATTCGTACTAACCGGGTAGCCAACTCCAAGGGGAATGGGGCGGGGTGGTGTTTAGTCGATACTCCTGGGATGTTCCATATCTGTTGGAACCAGCGGTTAAACTCATCCTTGGATATCATGCTTGCTTTACGCTGTAACTCAGATGGCTTCCGGTATCCTCCAGGTTTTCGCTGCATTAAAATGAATTCCATATCGTTTTTAATGATAGCGTTAGGTTCATAGGGTTTGCCCAAAAATTTGGACCCGTTGGGCACCTCATAAGATGCATTGGCGATTTTGTACCAGATAATCGGATTTAGGTTGTCAAAGCCGATGCGCCGGCAGATCACGCAGATGTCTGCATGGAGGGGAAACACCAAATGACGACCAAAATTCCGTCTGGCTACACAGACATCACCGACCACGCACACTAGCCGCCCTCCTGGAACAAGAACACGATAAACATGCCTCCAGACTTTCTCCAATTCTGTCAGGAAGGTTTCATAGTCTTGAATATGCCCCATCTGGCCAGGGTTTTCGTTATAGTGTTTTAGATTCCAATAGGGCGGTGAAGTAACGACAAGGTGCACAGACTCGTCATTCAAAAAGTACAAATCTCGTGCATCGCCATTGATTAGCCTGTGGATCGTTGAGGACATAGTTTCACACAAACGTTGCGACATGGGCAACCAGCGTCTTTGCAAAGCGCTCCATTGAAAGATCATCAGCTGGTGTACTGTAAGCACCTTTGAGACCGTCAAGGCTGAATGAGCTGATGAAGGCGGATGCCGTGTAATGCCTCTCTAACACAAGTTTCCGACAGAAGAGTTCGTACCGGCGCATGTATGACGCACCAACGAACTCTGGGAATACCTTGAAGTGAGGTTCCTGGACAGTGACGGGTCGATTAGATGCCTTGCAGTCCTCAAGCATGAAGAAATAGCCGAGAAACGGTTGTGGACTGTTAAGATATGCCTTTTCTCGAAAAGCCGTCCATAGATCAAGTGCGCTGCCTATCGCCTCTTCTGTCCGATTGTTAAAATTATTACCGAAAGAAGGGCCAACTTGAGATTTAGCTTCGATTGCAGCGATCAATGTCCGCTCACGGACAACAAGAAGGTCCCATTCCTTGGTTGGTCTGAAAAAACCAGGAAGTTCGACGGCCTTCTTTCTGAAAATGTAGTTACTAGGAATCCCCGCTTGTTTGATAAGTTTTGTGAAAAGGTCAATAAATCCGTCCATCTGTGCACTGCCAGTGACGGCACTACGGAGACCTTGATCAGCTTTTCCACCTGCTTCCTGTTTCTTTCGCTGGGCAGCCCTTGTTTGCCAATAGTGGGCGACCGCTTTGGCGGTGTGATTGGCTATTTGTTTCGTAATTTCGTGATTATTCATACCAACATAAGCCTATCAGATTCCTCCAATTTATTCCAGAGCCCAACAATTAATATACGACCATCGTATTTTTCCGTTTCTTTAATATCGTACTCTCACCTATCAAAAAAGACAATAGCAAAACTTATGAAATATATTTAGAAAATTATCAGAGTAATTGTCAAGGATGGACAGTAGGTCTTTTTTATATGACATTTAGAAAATTCTTTACGTCATTTATGAACTATGGTTAAAATGTGTTTGAAAAAGGGAGATGAAACCCATGAAAAAAACGAAAACAGAGGCAAAACCCAATAGAAAAAAGCATGTTAAATTTATATCAGAAGATATGTACCGTACCATCTTTGAAAATACCGGGACGGCAACCAGTATCAGTGAGGAGAATACAACCATATCTCTGGCAAACACCCAATTTGAGAAACTTTCCGGTTATAAAAAAGAGGAAATTGAGGACAGAAAAAGCTGGACGGAGTTTATCGCAAAGGATGACCTCGAAAGGATGCTGCAATATCATAAGCTGCGCAGACTTCATCCTAAGGCCGCGCCGAAGAATTACGAGTTCAAATTCATCAACAGGCAGGGAGAACTGAGGAATATCTACATAACGGTGGATGTCATACCGGGGACGAAGAAGAGTGTATTATCCTTTATGGATATTACGGAGCTTAAGAGGGCCGAGCAGGAAATCCGTGAGTTAAATAAGGAACTTGAAAAACGTGTGAAGGAACGCACAGCACAGCTTGAGACTGCCAATAAAGAGCTGGAAGCATTTTCTTACTCTGTCTCCCATGACCTGAGGACCCCCCTTATTTCCATTGATGGTTTTTCCCGCATCCTTTTGAGAAGGTATGCAGCACAGCTCGATGATAAAGCACTACACTTTTTAAACGCCATTCAGGGCTGCACTAAAGAGATGCAACAGCTTATCAATGACCTTCTTGTCCTGTCTCGCCTGAAGCGTCAGGATTTTAAAGTCTCGGAAATAAATATAGGAGAGCTTGCAAAGAGTGTTTTTGAGGAACTCAAGGCAATCACGCACGGGCGAAAGCTGAGACTTATAATGAATAATCCATTGCCTGCTCAAGGTGATATGTCGATGATACGCGAGGTCCTGGTGAATTTACTTTCCAATGCTGTAAAGTTTACCAGGAAAAGGGATGTTGGCATTATAGAAGTAGGTGGTTTTGAAGGGGACGGAGAGAATACGTATTATGTGAAGGATAATGGTGTCGGGTTTGATATACAATATAAGGATAAACTTTTCGGGGTATTCCAGAGGTTGCACAGTGCTGATGAATATGAAGGAACAGGAATAGGGCTCGCAATTGTTCAGAGGATTATAAATCGACACGGTGGGAGGGTCTGGGCTGAAGGGGCAGTTGACGAGGGTGCAACCTTCTATTTTACCCTGCCCCATTCCCCAGCAGACAATACTGATTTGCAATCAAAGGTTAAGGTTTAGGCTAAGGTTGAGTTTTTGAAATGATTGGTATTTATGCTCAACCTTGACGTGTTTTACACAAAAGCTCTTCTGGCTTACTCACCACTTGTCACTATTTGCTAATTGACCTTAAAATGCCCTCTATTCTGTCTATCCAGTCATTTCAATTATCATTTCTTATGGAGGTGCATTTCTCGTTCATCATTTTATTGTAGGGAAGGCGGCATAGCACAGATGTTTTTTTTCGATGATTTTTTGTGTTTTCTTTGATAAGATCATTGGCATAATTACACAGGAGGGTTTATGAAGGAAAAAAGCAGACAGAAAAGGGAAGGTAAAAAAGCTCCACAGAAAACCTTAAAGGAAAAAAGAAAAGAAAAACAGGAAAAGGCAAAAAACAAATAGAGGTTTTTAGGGAAAGGAGGATGTACGATGAGAATTGTTTTATTGGGAGCCCCCGGTGCCGGGAAAGGGACAGTTGCAAAACTATTGACCGACCATGATGGGTCTGTACAGATTTCAACAGGTGATATTTTGAGAAACGCAGTAAAAGCAAAAACAAAACTGGGCCTGGAAGCTCAGGGTTATATGGAGCGCGGCGAGCTTGTTCCGGATAAACTCATTATGGATATCATGGAAACAAGGCTAAGGGACCCAGATTGCGGGAAAGGGTTCATACTCGATGGCTTTCCAAGAACCATCCCTCAAGCTGAGGCATTAAGGGAACTATTGAAAAAACTAAGCCTGAAACTGGATGTGGTGGTTAACCTCGATGTCCCGAAAGAGGTTATCCTTGACAGGTTGACTACACGCAGAACCTGTTCAAATCCAGATTGTCAGGAAATATACAATATCAAGAGCAAGCCCCCCACACCGGATGGTAGATGCATAAAGTGCGGCTCTCCGGTAGTTCAGCGTGCCGATGAAACTGTGGAGGCCATTACCAAACGGCTTGAGACATATAATGAAAAAACTATCCCTCTGATAGATTTCTACAGGAAAGAGGGTCTTTTAAAGTCTATCAGTTCATTGAGCAGTGAAGAGATAGTCAATCAGATAAAGGTGGCAATCAAGTAAAACCAGCTCATGGCTGATAGCTCATAGCTGATGGGCAAATAAACGGGTATTGGCCTTCAGCAGTCAGCTTTCGGAGTTTTTGAACGGGCTGATTGCTGAAAGCTAAATGCTGAAAGCTGACAGGTAACGATGAATTTCGGTTTTTCAACATTATTTTTTGTTAAGAAACACATACTGGACATACTGGATGATATTGTATCTTCCGGGATAAGGGTAATAGAGGTCTGCTATGAGATACCCCATGCCCTGGATATGGACAATGTCTTTTTGTCGAAGGTTCATATGTTGAAGGAAAAGGGGGTAGAATTTGCAATGCACGCCCCCTTTTTTGAGATAAATCTCGGGAGTTTTTTTAAAGATATAAGGGAAATTTCCAGGAAAAGGATACGGCTGTCATTGGATTTAGCACATCGAATTGGATGTGACCCTGTGGTTGTACATCCGGGTTATACCTTCCTCATGGATAAACTGAAAGGCATAGAGGACAAAACGAGAGAGGCATTTATTGAAGACCTGAAAGAGCTTACCATTTATGCAAAGGAAAGGAATTTAAGGATAGCCCTTGAGAATGTGCATATGCCCTTTTTCTTTTTTTATGAGCTGAGAGATTTTAAAGAACTGCAAGACATGATTCCGGACATCGGCATTGCACTGGATATAGGACACGCATATATCACGAAATGCTCAAAAGGGGAGAAAGACCCTGAAGGCGCTATTATAGAGGACTTAAGAGTAACGGGTATAGAAAATGTATTCCACGTTCATATCCACAACAATACGGGAAAAAGGGACGACCATCACTTCATGAACGGCAATATGGATATGAAGCGAATATTAAGGTCTCTTAAAGATGCAGGCTATGGTGGTAAGGTCATCATAGAGAGTAGTGATATGGAGGAGTATGGGATAACCCCCGTGCTCAAAAAACTGAAAGATATAACTCCATAAGTTATAGTATGTTCCCCATATAACCACATTTTCCTAACCTTCCCTCAATAAACGCAAAAACTTCTTGATAATCTTGCATTATTCGTTGCCAATTATGTATTATATGATTATACGATTATGAAACTGGTAGGAAGAAGAAAAACAAAAGAGTGGCGGGACGTTGTTCTGGCTACCATTCTTTCAATCACATTTCCCTTTTTCACAGTATCTGTTCATCTCAGTGAAAGGCTCTATGAATATTTTAGTGAAATTTCTCCTTTAGTTACTGAATATGTGGTAAATTTCATCTTCCTCTATCTGGCCGGACTCCTTTACATAACTTACCATAGATGGAAAAGGGCTGAAAAAAAGCAGCAGGAAATGGAAGATATAATCTCAAACATAAGTCCTGATACATTAATCGTAGTAGATAAAGAGAAAAACATCATCATGTGTAACCCTTCAATACAAAGGATGTTTGGCTACGACCCTGACGAAGTTATTGATAAAAAAACTGACCTTTTATATTTCCAGGAACAATCTGAAACTGAAGAGCTTCAGGAAACAGACGAAATACCCGAACAAGAAGGGTACCATATAGGGTTCGCACAAGGCGAAAGGAAAGACGGAGGAAAGATACCTCTCGAAATTATAACAGGCAACCTGAGCACTAAGAATAATGCAGTACTGCTACTTCGCGATATCACAGATCGCAGAGAGGCAGAAAAAGCACTGAGATCAAGAGAAACAAGTCTCCGTACTATTGTAGAAAAGAGTATAGATGGTATCTTTATCATAGATAAAGAGAGAATTATCCGTTTTCTCAACCCTGCTGCAGAGCTCATCACTGGTTTTACAAAGGATGAGTTGGTAGGTAACCCCTTCGATTACCAACTGTCATTGGATAAAACCGTTGAAATGAATATAAGACGGAAGAATAAAGAAAGTGCCACAGTTGAAATGCATGTAGTAGAGATAGATTGGGAAGGAGAGAAGGTGTTTCTTGTAACCCTCCACGATATCACCGAACGGAAGAAGATGGAAATAGCGCTCAGAAAAAGTGAACAGAGATACCGGGAACTGAGCGTTACCGATGATCTCACAGGGCTTTACAACCTGAGGTACTTCTATAAACAGTTGAGTTCAGAGATGGAACGTAGTATTCGTTTTAACCATTCATTATCCATATTGATGCTGGATATCGATAACTTCAAGCTATATAATGACACACACGGACACTTAGAGGGAGATCAAGTACTGGTAAAGCTCGCCAAAGTCATCCAGAGGTCCATCCGTACCATAGATTCTGCATGTCGATATGGTGGTGAAGAGTTTATCGTGATTCTACCAGAAACAGCAGGAATACAGGGGGCATCAATTGCAGAAAGGATCAGAAAAGAATTCAAGGATGAGTCATTCTTTCCTTCTACAGGTGAAAGCGTGCACGTAACCGTAAGCATCGGGGTTGCACAATTTAAAACTGGAGAAGAGACAGAGGCATTGGTGAAAAGGGCAGATGATAATATGTACAGGGGGAAAAAACAAGGTAAAGACCTTGTTATATATGAACCATAGACCGCTAATAATATAGAGGTGTTAACAGTTGAATTCGCCACACAGACCCACCCGGTCTCTTAGGAAGGATTACAATGCGCACATCCATCAATTCTATCAAATTAGGAAAGATTTAACCGATATTCTCGTGCCATATTCCAGGGCTGGATTAGAGAGCAGTGTAGCAGAAGTTAGAAAGGCGATGAAAAAGGCCATGCCTGACTTCTATCACTACTTACAGAAAGGACATATTTATGGTTAAGAGAAACTCCATTTTTTATGCCTGGTTCGTAAAACCTTACTCACTCATACTCATAATATCTCTATTGTTTCTCCTCACCTTCGGGGTGAGCCTTTATGTCTGGTATCAACACTTCCATGGTGACATAAGAAATACATTAAGCTCAGACAAAACTACGGCACACTTACTTTCAAGTCTCATAGTGGAATATCAAAAGGCCTCCATAGGTGTCTTGCAATCCTATGCAAGCCGCCCCTTGTTTGTCAATGCTCTCAAGGAAAGGGATTCTAAAAAAATACTTTTTCATCTCACCCAGCTAAAAGAAACCAACAATGAAATAGATGGAGCATTTGTATCTGATAAAAACGGTGTCCTCTTGTTTAACTACCCTGTTGATAGGGTATCCCATGGTAAAAACCTATCTTACCGTGACTGGTATAAGGGTATGAGCAAGGGGTGGAAACCGTATGTATCAGGTGTTTTTAGACTGATTATTGGCGAGAAGGAACTTGCCGTGGCAGTTTGCGTCCCTGTCTTTGACCAGAACCGTCGGGTGATTGGAATACTTGGAAGTTCTCAAAGTGTTTCCTTCCTGAGCAATATCATCCGACAGGTTCCGTTGGACAAGTATACAAAACTAACCCTCGTTGACCATTCAGGATATATCGTATACAACAATAAATTCCCTTATACAAAAGAGGTGAGCAGTTACCCATCTTTCCCGCTCATTAAAAAGGCTATCCAGGAACATAAAGACATGATTGAAATGGAAGACCTAGAAGAGGGGAATATAAAAAGTTATGTAACACTTGCACCACTTAAAGACATTGGATGGACAGTCGTTGTTGAGAGGACTGATAAGGATATACTGAGGGCAGGGTACAGAGACCTTACCATAACAGTAATTGTCTCCTTCCTGTTCTTCATTATCATTTCCTTATCCCTATTCTATACGAGAAAAAGTTTCCTGTTAAGTGAGACAACAAAACTACTGGATATGGAGAGAACGCTAAAGCAACAGGAGGAGAGGTTCACAGAGTTATTTGAGCACATGAGCAGTGCTGTGGCTGTGTATGAAGCCCGTAACGATGGCAAGGATTTTATCTTCAAGGATTTCAATACAGCAGCAGAAAAGATTGGTAATATCTCCAGAGAACAGGTAATAGGGAAATCAGTATTGGAGATGTTCCCAGGGGTTAAGGACTTAGGTCTCTTTGATGTCTTTCAAAGGGTATACAAAACAGGGGAGCCAGAAAGGTTCCCTATTACATTTTACAAAGACCAGAGGATTAGCGGTTGGAGAGAGAATTATGTGTATAAATTATCTTCCGGTGAAATAGTAGCGATATATAATGACATCACCGAGCAAAAGCAGGCAGAGGAACATATCTATACATCACATCAACAGCTTCTCGATATCATAGAGTTCCTCCCCGATGCCACCTTTGTCGTCGACAAGGAAAAGAAGGTCATCGCCTGGAACAGGGCTATAGAAGAAATGACAGGGGCAATGAAAGAAAATATGCTCGGGAAAGGTGATTACGAATATGCAATACCTTTCTATGGAATAAGAAGGCCTATACTCATAGACCTCATCTTCATGCCCGATTTAAACATCAAAAAGAATTATAAGTTTGTTGAACAGAAGGGACATGCTTTTTACGGAGAGGCTTTTGTTTCTAAGGTGTATGGAGGGAGAGGCGCACACCTCTGGGGTGTTGCCTCTTCGCTTTTTGACAGCAGCGGGGATATCATAGGTGCCATAGAATCCGTCCGCAACATCACAGACAAGAAGAATATAGAAAAAGCACTTTTTGAGAGCGAAATAAAATACCGCTCCATCTTTGATAATGCTATTGAAGGTATCTCCCAGGTCACACCGGAAGGACGTTTTATCAGTGTCAACCGTGCCCTTGCGAGGATGGCAGGGTATGATTCTCCTGAAGAGATGATAAAGAGCATTACCAACATTGGAAATCAGTTATATGTAAACCCTGAAGACAGGGTAAGGTATAAAAAGATGCTTGAAGAACAGGGTGTTATTAAAGAGTTTGAGACACAGCACTACAGGAAAGACGGAAGTATATTCTGGGCTTCAATCAACGCCCGTGCGGTTAAGAATGAAGCAGGTAAAGTCCTTTATTATGAGGGAACGGTTGAAGATATCACCGAGCGCAAGAGGGCAGAGAAGGAGCTACGGGAGAGCGAGGAGAACTTCCGCTGTTCTCTGGACGACTCCCCGCTGGGGGTGCGCATCGTGACCATAGAAGGTGAGACACTTTATGCCAACCGGGCTATTCTGGGAATCTATGGCTACAACAGCATTGAGGAACTGGGAACAACGCCTTTAAAAGAGCGCTATACTCCGGAGAGCTATGCAGAGTTCCAGATAAGAAAGGAGAAAAGACGGAAAGGTGAGTATGACCCGTTCGAATATGAAGTAAGCATTGTGAGGAAAAACGGTGAAGTCCGTCATCTCCAGGTCTTCCGCAAGGAAATACTCTGGAACGGCGAAAGGCAATTTCAGACAATATACCAGGACATCACCGAGCGCAGGCTTATAGAGGATGCGCTGAAATTTACCCGGTTTTCACTTGATAATGCAGCCGATACGATGGTCTGTGTAGACCATGAGGCACACTACGTTGATGTAAACGACGCTTTCTGCCGCTCTGTAGGCTATTCGCGGAAAGAACTGCTTTCAATGACCGTTCACGACATAGACCCAGATTATTCAAGCGAAATTTGGCCTGAGTTCTGGAAAAAACTAAAACAAAGTGGTTCTCTCACGTTTGAATCCCGCCACCGCACTAAGGATGGAAAGACTTTCCCTGTCGAGATTGTAGCGAATTTTTTTATATACAAAGGTAAAGAATATCACTCTGGGTTAGCACGTAACATCACAGAGCGCAAGATTATGGAAGAAACTCTCCGGAAAAGCAAAGAAAAGTACCGCTCCATCTTTGATAATGCCGTTGAAGGTATCTTCCAGACCACAGCGGATGGAAAATACATCAGTGTCAACCCTGCCCTTGCCAGGATGGTAGGATATGATTCGCCCGAAGAGTTAATAAAGAAAATTGACGACATATCGAAACGGGTATATGTAAACCCCGAGGACAGGGTAAGGTATAAAAAGATTATTGAAGAGAAGGGTTGGATTGAAGGGTTTGAGATGCAACACTACAGGAAAGACGGAAGTATATTCTGGGCTTCAATCAAGGCCCGTGCCGTGAAGGATGAAGCAGGTAAGGTGCTTCTACTATGAGGGCACCGTTGAAGACATCACCTCACGTAAACTCACCGAAGAAGAACTAAAAAAATCGTATGAGCAACTGCACACGCTCACCGATTATCTCCAGCGTGTCCGTGAAGATGAACAGACAAGAATAGCACGGGAGATTCACGACGAACTCGGACAATCGCTAACAGGGTTGAAGATTGATACATCGTGGGTGAAAAAAGGATTAGCCCACATTAAGGATATATCGCCACAGATCATGGAGAAAATTGATTCAATTATGCAAATGATAGATAATACGATACAGGAGACACGAAAACTTTCATCCAGCTTAAGACCAAGCATTCTTGATGATTTGGGTTTAATTACTGCCCTTAGATGGTACATCAATGGATTTAAAGATCGGACAGGCATCAAATGTAAGATTATTTCCCGCACAGAAGATATTAAACTTGATCAAGAAAAATTGACCGCACTCTTTCGGATATGCGAAGAATGTTTTACAAATGTCTCTCGTCATGCCAATGCAACGGTTGTCACCGTAAATTTGATAGATAACCCGGACAGTATCATCATGGAAGTTAGTGATAACGGGATTGGTATTTCACAAAGCAAGATTAATAACCCTCAATCATTCGGGCTTATGGGGATGAAAGAAAGAGCAAATCTTATGGGGGGGGAACTTCATATAATTTCACAACCAGGTAAAGGAACAATAGTGAGGACGAAAATACCAGTAAAGAGTGAAGCGGAAAATACCGTGAAGCGTTGATAGTGAAACGTGAAGCGTCATTCGTGAAGCGTGAAACGTGAAGTGTGAAACGGACGAGATACGCTTCACGAGCAACGAGATACGGATTTTATTATGATAAAGATTCTTATTGCTGATGACCATGCTGTTGTCCGTAAAGGGGTAAAACAGATCCTCATGGACGATTTTCCCCAGGCTTTATGCGGTGAAGCAGGGAATGCGCACGAAGTATTTGAGCTTGTAAAGAAGGAAGACTGGGACATCCTCATACTTGATATGAGCTTACCCGACAAAAGCGGGCTGGATGTATTAAAAGAGTTGAAAATTATGAAGCCTAAACTTCCCGTGTTTATGCTGACCGTATACCCTGAAGAGGAATATGCCGTGAGGGTATTAAAGTCAGGAGGGGTGGGCTATCTGACAAAGGATAGTATCCCTGAAGAATTAGTGAAAGCAGTGGTAAAAATACTAAAGGGCGGGAAGTACGTGAGCCCGTCATTGGCAGAAAAATTGGCATACAATCTGGACCAGGACACAGAAAAACCCCTCCATGAAACGTTATCTGACCGGGAATATCAGGTGATGTTGATGGTTGCTTCAGGAAAGTCGCTCACCGAGATTGCAGATAGTTTGTGCATCAGCATAAAGAGTATAAGCACATATAAGACACGTATTTTTGAAAAGATGGGATTTAAAAGCAATGCGGAATTAATACGCTATGTTATCGACCACAAGCTCGGGTAACAGGATGAAAGCAGTGAATGGTGAACAGTGAATAGTAAAAACAGGAAGATAAGATTAAAAATTTCAAGGATTTGAAAATATGGCAAAAGAGTATGGAATTAGCAAAGGTTATTTATCAAGCAACAGATTCTTTTCCTGCAAAAGAGACATACGGAATAATCAGTCAGATGCGAAGATCTGCTGTGTCAGTACCTTCAAACATAGCCAAAGGTTTCATGAGAAGGTATAATAAGGAATATAAACAGTTTTTGTATATAGCGCTCGGGTCATTAGCAGAACTGGAGACTCAGGTTCTGCTTTCTGAGGAATTGGGTTTTTTGAAGAAAGCTGAAGGCATGGATATCAATACCAACATCAACGAAACCAATAAAATGATTACTGGATTGATAAAATGTCTTTAACTATTCACTATTCACCAACGACTGTTCACTGACGTAATAGTGATTCGTAAATCATTTGACATGCATCCAATAAGGCCTTATAATTAGTTATTGAATATGACCATTAAGGAGGTCAAATGAAATCTAATGCTATGAGTATTACTGAGGGGAAGAAATCCTTCAGCCGTCTCATCCGTGATGCAGCGGATAAAAAAAAAGAAGTTCTCATCATAAAGAGAGGAAAACCGGTTGCCGTTATAGTTCCCTATGAAAAGTATAAGAAAAATGAGAAGTTAGAAGGATTCAAAAGCATCATGGAGGTACGGGATGCTTTTCTCAAGACAGGCATCTCTGCTACAGACATATACTGTGAATCACGAGAACAGCTAACAGGGTTGCCGTGAACAGGATTGTCGTTGATGCCAGTGTTGTTCTTAAATGGTATCTCGTTGACGAGGAATATGGGAAGAAGGCATTAGAAATCCTTACCCGGTATGTATCTGGAACAGTTGAAATACTAGCGCCATTTCTCTTAGAGTATGAGTTAATCAATGGTTTGTCAATTGCACAAAAAAGGGGCAGGTTGAAGGAGGAAGAGCTTATAAAGGCGATTGAAGGGTTTTTCAAACTCGGTATTGAAACGAAAGGGCTCTTGCCTTATTACACAAAAGCTTTGGGGGTTACAGAAAAATTCAATATTACGGTATACGATGCGAGTTACCTTGCCCTTGCAGAAGCAGAAGGGATATCGTTTATAACCGGGGATACAAGGCTATACAGCAAAGTTCAAAAGGACCTGAAGTGGGTTTTGTGGATAGGGGCGAAATGAATTTCCAATTGCCGATTTACGATTGCCGATTGCCGAATTTAAAACGGAAATCGCAAATCTAAAATATAATATTCTGTAAGAATTATCCTACAAAAGGAATAGCACTCCTCTGACAGATTTTCATTAGAATTTCTTTTAAACTTTCCATAAAATATCTACAAAATGGTTTGTAAACTGGAGGGTAAGGCATGAGGATATTCTTAGCCGATGATTCCACGCTTGTAAGGAAGCGGCTTAAAACATTATTTTCTGAGATTGAAGGGGTCGAGATAGCAGGAGAATCGCAAGATGTACCAAGCACAATTGATGGTATCCAGGAATGTAAGCCTGATGTCCTGATTCTTGACATCCGTATGCCGGGGGGGAATGGTTTCGATGTACTCCGAAGCATAAAAAAAGGTCAACTCAAACCTACTGTAATTGTACTCACAAACTATCCATTTCCAGAATACAGAAAAATATCTGCTGAATTAGGTGCACACTTCTTTTTTGACAAGTCAGGTGAAATTGAGGAAGTCCAGCATGTACTGGAGAAACTTCTTCAGGAAATGAGCGGGGTTAGTGGCGAATGACTTAGTATTTTGAAGAGCTTTGAAGTAATGGGTGAAATGGGCAAAACGAGACAATTCGTTACTTTTGAACTTGATGACCAGAGGTATGCACTATTTCTTTCATCGGTTGAAAGAATTGTTCGTATTGTTGAGATAACTCCTCTGCCCAGAGCACCAGAAATTGTCCTTGGCGTGGTGAACGCGGGAAAAGAGATGGGGATTCCTGTAGGACAAAGGGTTAATTTTGAGAATTTTTAGGATATAATACTTTTATGAGATTGAAACATCCATTCGGAGAAAAACGTACGGCTGTCACGCTTTCTTTGTTGATATTCTTCGCCGGGCTGGTTTTTACGTATTGGTTTGCGTTGTTGCATCATAGAGATGGTATCAGCCATGAACGTACAGTAATCACAGCCAGATTAGACAAGGCGCGGGGAGAAATCAGCCGACAGCTTGATTCCCTCATCAATCTTTCCCAGGGGCTTGTCAGTCTTGTGAAAATCCAGCACGGAATCACAGAAGCCCAGTTTGTGTCTATGGCACGGGAAATCGTGGCCAATGAACCCAGAATTAGAAACATAGCCCTTGCTCCCAAAAATATCATTCGATTTGTGTACCCACTGAAAGGAAATGAACGTGCTCTCGGTCTGGATTATCTTAAAACTCCTGATCAACGTGAAGCGGCATTGAGGGTGATCCGGGAGAAGGTAACAGTCGTTGCAGGACCGGTCAACCTTGTACAGGGCGGGGTGGGCATTATCAGCCGCACCCCGATATTCATGAGAGATTCTCATGTCCCCAGCGGTGAGTCGAGCTACTGGGGTATCGCCTCAACGGTCATCGATTTTGATACATTAATCAGGAGCGCCGGGCTTGCTAACAGCGCAAGCCAGAATATACGTTTTGCCCTTCGAGGCAAGGACAGTCTGGGCGCAGGCGGCGCAATATTCTGGGGCGACGGCAGGATATTCGCTATGAACCCCATATTTATGGATATTACGCTCCCTTCAGGGAGCTGGCAGATAGCGGCGCTACCTGCCAACGGATGGCCTGTATTTAACCCGCTAAGGTCATTATATTTTCTTTTTGGATGCATGCTCAGTATGATTTTTTCCATTCTTTTTTTTCAACTCATTCGTATCAACAGGGCTCTGCGGGAAGATATCGTGGAACGGCTTGATGCTGAAGACGCACTCCGCCAGAGCGAGGAAAAATACCGCAGTATCTTTGAAAATTCTATCATGGGAATTTTCCGAACCACCCCTGATGGTCATTACATAAGCGCAAATCCTGCCGGAGTTAAAATGTACGGTTATAAGTCGGAAGAAGAGATGATGCAGTCGGTCACAGACTTAGCTCATCAGATATATGTGCACCATGAAGACCGGAAACGGTTTAAGGAACTGCTGGAAAACAACGGATTTGTTGAAGGCTTCGAAGCAGAGCATTATACCAAAGACGGAAGCAAAATATGGGCCTCCATGAATGCACGTGTTATCCGTGATACTTCGGGCAACATGCTTTACTATGAAACCACTTCAGAAGACATCACCGAGCGCAAGCGCGCTGAGGAGGAACTGGACAAATATCGCCTTCACCTGGAAGATATCGTTCGAGTAAGGACACAGGAACTTGAGAAGGCAAAGGAAGCCGCCGAGGGAGCAGACAGGTTGAAATCCGCCTTTCTGGCTACAATGTCCCATGAGCTCCGCACACCCCTCAACTCCATAATAGGCTTTACCGGTATCCTGCTACAAGGATTGGTCGGGCAACTCAATGAGGAACAGAAGAAACAATTGAACATGGTACGCACCAGTGCAAACCATCTCCTGTCACTTATCAATGATGTGCTCGATATTTCAAAGATAGAGGCCGGACAATTTAAGGTGGATAATGAACCATTTGACCTGCCGGCATCAATCAGAAAAGTCGAACAGACCGTCCGACCACTTGCCGAGAAAAAAGGTCTTGATCTGACTATCAATATTGCCCCTGATGTAGGGATGATTACAAGTGATATGCGTCGAGTTGAGCAGGTGCTTCTCAACCTTTTAAGCAATGCCATCAAGTTTACCGAACAGGGACGGGTGACTGTAACCTGTTCAACTGATTCGGGGACTATCATTATTCGTGTAATGGATACGGGCATCGGCATTCGTAATGAAGACATTGACAAAGTCTTCAAGCCATTTCTCCAGATTGATAGTGGTTTGGCTCGCAAATACGAAGGGACAGGGTTGGGCCTCTCCATATGCAAGAAACTTGTGCAGTTAATGGGTGGAGATGTCTGGGTTGAAAGCGTATGGAAAGAGGGGAGCACCTTTAGTTTCAGCCTTCCAGTAAAAAGGAGTTTCTCATGAAGAAAAAAATCCTTATCATCGAGGATAACGAGCAGAATCTCTATCTCATATCATTTATATTAGAGAAGTATGGTTATGAGGTCTTCGCGGCGCGAGACGGGCAGGAGGGGATTGACATGGCAACTTCTGCAAAGCCAGACCTCATCCTTCTTGATATCCAGCTTCCGGTTATGGATGGCTATGCTGTTGCAAGGCAACTTAGAACAAACGCTCAATTTGCTCAGATCCCCATTATTGCAGTAACCTCTTATGCCATGACAGGGGACCGGGAAAAGACACTTGAGGCAGGGTGCAACGGGTATATCGAAAAACCGATCAACCCGGATACCTTTCTACAGCAAGTCGAGCAACATCTTTCTTCTGCAAAGACTTGAGGAGGATATCTGCAATGAAAAAAATTTTAGTTGTCGATGATAACACTGAGAATCTTTATTTCCTCGAAATCTTACTGAAAGGAAACGGTTTTGATGTCATTACGGCGAGGAATGGATCGGAGGCATTGGAATCAGCCTTCAGTACTCCACCCGACCTGATTATAACCGATATCCTTATGCCGGTCATGGACGGATTCACACTTTGCCGGAAATGTAAAGCAGACGAGCGACTCAAACATATACCATTTGTATTTTATACAGCCACATTTATCGAACCAAAGGATGAAAAATTTGCATTAAGTCTCGGTGCTGCACGATTTATTCTCAAACCTCAAGAGCCGGAAACACTGATAAATATACTTAAAGAACTTTTTGAAGAAAAATATCCGGCACAACCAACATCGACAGAGCCTCTCGGTGAAGAAATGGAGTTCTTCAGGCAGCATAATGAAATCCTTTTCAAAAAACTCGAAAAGAAAATGTCGGATCTGGAGATTGCGAATCAAAAGCTGAAGGCAAAGGAAGAGGCTTTACAAAGGGATGAGGTATTTCTCGACAGCATCATCGAGCATATTCCGGATATGATTTTTGTGAAAGAGGCAGAAACCCTTTATTTCATGAGGATCAATAAGGCAGGAGAAGAACTGTTAGGGCTAAACAGGCAGGACTTGATTGGCAAGAATGACTATGATTTGTTTCCTAAAAATCAGGCTGATTTCTTTATTGAAAAAGATAGGGAAGTCCTCGAAAAGAAGCAACTGGTCGATATCCCCGAGGAACGCATTCAGACAAGGTTATTGGGAGAGAGGATACTCCATACAAAGAAGATACCGATTATCGAAAGGGAAGGGAAAGCTCGTTATCTTTTGGGTATCTCGGAAGACATTACCCAACAGAAACAGGCTGAAGAAGACCTGAAACAAACCGTGGAAAAGCTTCGTATGGCTACAGGGGGCATCATTGATGTGATTACTGCCGCGGTCGAATTAAGAGACCCCTATACCTCAGGCCACCAGAAGAGGGTAGCAAGTCTTGCGAGGGCTATTGCAAAAGAGATGGGGCTACCTGTAGAACAGATTGATGGCATTAGAATGGCTGGCACAATCCACGACCTGGGGAAGATATCCATACCCGCAGAAATACTCAGCATGCCCCGCAAGTTGACCGAACTCGAATTTAACATTATCAAAACCCATCCAGAAACCGGCTTTAACATTCTCAAAGATATCGACTTCCCATGGCCTATTGCGCAGACAGTGTACCAGCACCATGAGAGATTGAATGGCTCTGGATATCCTCAAGGTCTTCAGGGTGAGAATATACTCATTGAGGCAAAAATCATGGCTGTTGCTGATGTAGTCGAAGCCATGGCATCCTACAGGCCTTACAGACCAGCACTTGGTATTGATGCGGCCCTTGAAGAGATCGAGAAGCATAAAGGCATACTCTATGATGCAGAGGCGGGGGACGTGTGCTTAAAGTTATTCAGGAAGAAAGGATTTGAACTTAAATAACTAATGCGTGAAGCGTTAATCGTGAAGCGTGAGAATCCGTGAAGCGTGAAGCGTTGAGATACGAGATACGCTTCACGAGATACGAGGTACGGCATTTATGTCGAGATACGCTTAACGGGATACAAAAAAGCTGGGAACCGTGCATTTATTCTCTGAAAATGGTAATATGGAAAAGGAAATATGAAATTAAAACCCTCGTATAACCGGTTGGGCGAAATCTTCCTGAAGAAGCGGGACCTTTATTACAGGCTCATGTTGAGCATCGGGCTATTCTTTGTTTTCCCTGCCCTTGGTTTCCTCTTCTTTGCTGTAAAGCATAATATCCTGCAGGATCAGTCATTACCTACTTTCCTTATCTGTTTCCTTATATTTTCTTCTATCGGCTTTATTCTTTTACGGAGCGTATTCAAAAAGGTCTCCAGGATATCGGAAGAGTTTTCAGAAAGGGTGGTCTCGGAATTAACCGGGGTTCAACTTGAACACAAGGCCGACGAATTGAGCAATATTGTCGATTCCTTTAATGCAATGGAAAGTCACTTAAAAAACACCCTGAGCCAACTCGAGAAGAGGTCCTCGGAGATCTCAACGCTCAAAGAGCTTTCTGACCTGTGCTATGTGACATTTGATACTGAGGAGCTTCTCTATGTTACTCTGGAGAGGGCACTCAAGCTTGTGAAGGCAGACATCGGTTCAGTTTTAATCCTGGAACGTCCGCAAAGGAAGGCATTCATAGTACAGACGCATATCGGGCTTGGTGAAGAAGTAAAGGTCGGAAGCAGGATCGATTTTGACACAAGCATTGTGAAATATGCTGTTATCAACAAATCACCGCTCCTGGTTGAGGATATTGAAAAGGATAGCAGATTTGGAAGAAACAATCGTTCAAGATACGCTACAAAATCATTTATCTGTATGCCCCTGAAGACCATTGGCGATATCATAGGGGTTATTAGCATATCACGAAGGAACGATGATATAGCCTTTACCCAGAAGGACGTTGAGGTGTTAACACCCCTTTTAAGCAATGCAGCATTTACCTACGAGAACATCAGGCTTTCTAAGGACAACGAGCTTGGCAATGAGATTGTAAAAACAACGTTAAAGATATTCAAAATGATTAATTCAAGCCTCAGGGACAGCGAGCTTATGTATTCGATTTTGAATGAGGTACAGTCCCTGATCCCCTATGAACTCGCCATCGTGATGGTCAGGGACGATAACAGACCTGACGAGCTTATGATCTATGACCTGCAGAGCAGGGGACCAACAAACCTTTCGAAGGGGACATACTACCCGTATAAAGGAACGATCCTTGATAAGGTGATCCAGCAGGAGACTATGCTCATTTTAACTGATACGGGTCAACTGACGCATGGTACTGAACGAGAACTCTTTGTCAATCAATACTCAGGGGCAAGCCTTATCAGTGCCTTACGTATAACGGGTGAGATCAAGGGTGTTCTCATATTGTGCTCCTCAAGCAAGGACAACCTCAACAAAGAATTAGAGTTTGTGGAGGTTGTGAGAGATAGTGTTTCGTTTGCCATTGAGCGTACGAAGCTTTCTACGTCTGTGAAAAGAAGGGGCCAGGAATTTGAGACCCTGAAACAGATCGGGGGCGCCCTTGCAGCATCAACATTCGACATTGACCAGGTCTTGAAGTATGCAATGGAAATGATACGGGTAACGATGGACGTCGAGGCAGGCTCCCTGCTCCTCATCCACAACGATGAGCTTGAGTTCAAGGTCAGTTTTGATATAGACGCATCGAAACTTGGTCAGTCAACAATTAAATTAGGTCAGGGAATAGCAGGATATGCAGCCTCTCAGGGGAAATCCATTATCGTCAACGACGTACGGCAGTCACCCCATTTTTTCCCTTCATTTGATAATACTACCGGGTTCAAGACAAAGTCTGCCCTGTGCGTTCCCATGATCTCACAGGGGAGGGTAATCGGGGTTATTGAACTACTGAACAAACGTAGCGGTGATTTTGGTTACAATGACGAGCAGCTTCTCCAGTCAATCATCTCATCGCTCATTATTGCCATAGAAAATGCACGACTCTACCAGGAGACCGTCTCTATGACTGAGCATGAGAGGGGTGTCCGCCAGATCTTCCAGAAATTTGTGCCGAAAGATGTGGTCGACAAGATCATCTACGGCGAAGAGTCAGGTACTCCACTTATGGACGAGTTCAGGACAATGACCTTCCTTAATATCGATATCAGGGGATTCTCGAAACTTGCTAAGACTATTGGTCCCCATAAAACCGTCCCTATGATAAACTATTTCTTTGCGATCATGGGCGAAATCGTCTTCAAACACCAGGGTATTGTTGATAAGTATCTGGGAGACGGCTTCCTTGCACTATTCGGCGCGCCGATCTCAAGTGTATCCGATGCGGATAATGCCATCGCGGCTTCTCTGGATATGAAGCTGGCAATCGTGCCGGTAAGTGATTATTTCCTGAAAGAAGTAGGGACGCCATTATCCATGGGTATAGCAATTCATACCGGTGAAGCCGTTATAGGAAACATCGGCTTTGAGAAAAAGATGGACTATACGGTGATAGGCGATTCTGTGAATACGGTCTTCAGGCTACAATCCATTGTAAAGCCATTAATAAATGGCATCCTCATCAGTGAAAAAACCCGTAAGGCAGCTCAATCAAAACTCGATGTAAGGGAAATCGGTGAATATGATATCGATGCAGCATCTGAAAAGGTAAAAGTATATGAGCTTTTGAGACAGCATAAAATCTGATTCACTACCATCGAGGAAGTTCTATGAAGGTTATTCCCGCAATGCTCCGTTCCATAACTCGAAGGCCGGGAACTCTGTTTGCCTCTCTTCTTTTTTGTAGAAAATTGCGTATGTCATGGTCTTGTATTGTGAAAATACCCCTGAATTTGAGGCTATAATCCTCTCCCTCCATGTACCTGTGTTGATATAGTATCTGTGAAAACCATTAGCTACCCCCAGGAAGGAAACATTTTCCTTATGCGTATGTCCATAGGCTACATAGAGGGCATTTTCTTTTTCTGCCATTTCTTCATAGTGCGGTTCTTTTGTCTCAAAATACGAAAAGATTTTAAGGAGCTTTTCTACCCAGTCCATTGGAAGAATCTTTGAAAGATAGAGCAAGTATTTGAGCTTATCAGCCTCATCAAAAGGATATATTGTGTCATGTTTTTTAATCCATTCTCTCACGTATGGTATCGTGAAAAAATAATTAACCGTCTTTTCTATAGACTCTTCTATGAAGGATTTTACTTCATGTTCTGTATATGTTGATTGTAGATAATCAAATATCCTCCATTGAGGCCTTATATCTTCGATGCTTTTCAATTCATCTTCAAGTTCGGGGAATTTTTTCTTTATTTCGAAAGGTAATCTGACAAATAGCTCGACCGTATTGACGTCCCCTATCGGGATCCCATCTGCTTCAAAATTATAAACATCGAACTCATGGCCATGCCTTATTACAACCCCATATGCTTCATTTTCATAATACCCATTTACTATTGAAATATTCCCAAAGGCATCCTTCAAAATATCATTATAACCATCTATTTCTCCTATCATCCTGTCATGATTACCGGGTATGAGATATTTTTGTATTGGTATGGGGTGAAACTGCTTATCCGCCTGCCTGATTATGTCTAAGCTTGTATTATTTGCTTCGATGGCGTTACTCAGTATATGCCTTAAGTGGGGATGGTATGGTGGATTATTAAGCTGAAAGCTGCTTTTTAAGTTCGGCTTTTTCTCTACGCTCCACGCTCTCCGCTCCCCGCTACTGTCATCCCACGGTTTCTCCCCCTCCTCCACTGTCATCCAATATTCACTTCTAAGCAGGTCGAAGGTATCACCTGCAAAGACAACTATCAGTTCTTCATACTCCTTTCTCATACTTCCCTTTATATAATCAAAAAAATGCGAGAAGGCCCTGTGAGATAAATTATGGCAAGAAGTTCCATCAGACAAGTGCAGATCACTAATCACTATAAGCATATGAATTTTTAACACGTCACTACGAAAGGTTGCAAGAGATTTAAAGGGCACGAAATTATAGACATTCTATGAAATTTTAAAGTTATAATATCTTGACAAATTTAATGAGAAAAGGATATAAAAGTGACAATAGCCACATTACTTTTAATATAGGGGGTATTGATGATAAAAGAATCGTTAGTGGGGGAATTTCAAAAAATTGTTGGTAAGGAAAATGTCCTTACTACGCCGGAGGCGTTGAAGGCATATTCTTACGATGCTACTACAAGCTGGATACACGAGCCTGATGTTGTTGTTTTCCCTACAACTACAAAAGAGATCTCGGAAATTATGAAGATTGCGAATGCCGAAAAAATACCTGTGACTCCAAGGGGTGGAGGCACAAACGTAAGTGGTGGTTCTGTGCCGATTATGGGGGGAATCGTTCTCTGCACAACAAAGATGAACAAGATATTGAAGATTGATAAGGAAAATCTTTCCGCTACGGTAGAGCCTGGGGTTGTGCTTCAGGATTTGACCATGAGGCTTGCAAAGGATGGGCTTTTCTTCCCGCCTGACCCTCAGAGCTTCCTCGGTGCAACAATGGGAGGGATCATAGCGGAAAATGCTGGCGGCCCGGCATGTGTGAAGTACGGGGTCACGAAGCAGTATATCCTGGGGCTTGAGATTGTGCTCCCTACCGGTGAGATTATCAATCTTGGTGGCAGGACAATAAAAAATGTCGTTGGTTATGACCTGATCCATATCTTTATCAGTTCGGAAGGAACCCTCGGTGTGATAACGAAGGCTGAACTCAAGCTTAATCCAATACCTCCTGCGAGAAAAACAATCATGGTGGTATATGATGATATTGCAATGGCTGGGGAAGGCGTATTCAGGGTCCTGGAAAATGGGGTGATACCAGGGAAGATTGAGCTTCTGGACAACTGGGTAATCAATAGAATAGAGGAAATGATGCCAATGGGGCTTCCAAAGGAAGCGGATGCGGTCCTGCTTTTCGAGACAGATGGTATCCCGGAGGCAGTGGAAAAAGAGACGGAAAAGATTGTAGAAATCACTAAAAAATACGGTGCAAGGGATGTAAGGGTAGCAAAGGACACGGATGAGGCAAATAAATACTGGCTTGCAAGGCGAGCAGGATTTGCAGCAGTATTCGGAAAAGCACCTACTGTTATGGCAGAAGACATTGCTGTTCCAAGAGGCAAAATACCTGCTTTCATTAAGAGATGTAGGGAACTTTCAAAGAAATATGACGTAGAGATGTGTATACTGGGTCACGCAGGTGATGGTAACCTACACCCATCGATATTAACAGATATAAAGAATAAAGATCAATATGATAGGGCAGTAAAGGCAATGGATGAGATCTTTGAAAGTGCTGTCGAATTTGGTGGTGTGCTTTCTGGAGAGCATGGGATAGGTCTTGAAAAAGCAAAGTTCTTCAAGAGAATCATGGATCCTGTCGTTATTGATATAATGAAGAAAATCAAGGCACTCTTAGATCCTAATAATATAATGAACCCAGGTAAGATTTGGGATTAGCAAAAGGGAGCTTAGAATATGGAAGATCTGAAAGAGCTTAAGAAAGTAGAAAAATATGTAGATCAGTGTATGAAATGTGGCTTTTGTACCTTTTTTTGCCCCGTGTATCAGGAGGAACGGGTTGAAACATCAGTTGCGAGAGGGAAGAACTATCTCGCAAAACTCGCCCTTCGTGGAGAACAGCAGTTTACAGACGAGCTGGGCAAAATCATAGGAAAATGCCTTCTCTGTAAGCGGTGTTCTGCAAACTGTCCTGCAAAGGCTCAGATTGACAGGGTTGTTGTGGGGGCAAGGGCCCAGATGGTAAAAAATAAAGGCCTGGGTTTTATAAAGAACTTTGTATTCCGGAAGGTTATGGCAAACAGAAAGGCCTTTGGAAATTATGTAAAATTGGCCAAGGCATTTCAGTGGTTACTGCCAAAGACAGAGGGAAAGATAAGGCACCTTCCTGATTTCTTGAAGGCCCTGGGACAGGGAAGAAACATACCTGAGATTGCAAAGGTGTTTTTGCGGGATATAGTGAAAGAGGTAAATAAACCTCAGGATGGAAAAGAGCCAAAGATGAGGGTCGGTTTTTTTATGGGGTGCGCTACAGATTTTGTGTATCCTGAATTGGGGCTCAAGGTCATAGATTTTCTTACAAAGAGGGGTATTGAGGTTATTGTCCCCAAGGGGCAGAGTTGTTGTGGTGCGGCTATCTATTTCAGCGGTGATTTTGAGACAGGGCGAATGCTTGCGGATGAAAACGTGAAGGCCTTTAAAGATGTTGATTATATAGTGACAGCATGTGGCACGTGCAGTTCTACACTTAAGGATTATCAAAAATACCTCCCGGATAATGAAGAGCAACAAAAGCGATACGAAGCGTTTGAGAAGAAGGTCAAGGATAGTACGGAATTTGTGATGGATGTTATGAAAATCCCGCCAGAAGAATTTAAATTGAAAAAAGAATTTGAAGGAAAAGTAGCTACATGGCATGACCCGTGCCATCTTGTGAGGTATCAGAATATCAAAGACCAGCCGAGGGCAATCCTTAAGGGCCTTAAGGGTCTGAAGTATGTGGAGATGCCAAATGCCGATTTGTGTTGCGGCATGGGTGGTTCCTTCAGCGTGTACCATTACGACATCACAAAGAAGATAGCAGGAAAGAAAATGGATGGTATTAAGGCAACTGGTGCGGATATTGTTGTTACGGCATGCCCTGGTTGTATGATAAACCTTATTGACAATGTTTTACAGAACAAGATGCCACAAAAGGTTTACCATCTTCTGGAGCTTGTTGAATAGAAGAGGGGTGCAATAGCTAACACGTTGTTTGTAGCTTAGTTATATATAAATATTTTTATAGGAGGATAAATCATGAAGAACGGGCACTGGATGACGGCGAAAGACGTATTGAGGGTAAATGCCTTTAAATGGCCAAACAAGATTAGCATCAAGGATATGAACAAGGCGTATACCTTCAAACAGTGGAATGATAGGGCATGCAGACTTGCCAATGCACTTGCTGATATGGGTTTGAAGAAGGGTGAAAGATTTGCTGTTCTTGCTTACAACTGCGTTGAATGGCTGGAGATCTATGCTGCTGCGGCAAAAGGCGGGTTTCTCTGCGTACCCCTTATGTTCAGACTTGCACAGCCAGAAATGGAATACATTATCAATCACTGCGAGGCAAAGATTTTCATCGTTCAGGGTGGAAAGGACAGGGATGGGAATGAATTCCCATGGATAAAACAGGTAAATGGGATGAAGAAAAACATTCCTGGAGTTGAAAAATATGTCTCCTTTGCCATAGACAACCCGCACTATGACGGCTTCATTTCATATGAAGATGCAATTGCAAAGGCAAGCCCGGAAGAACCCACAACGAAGGTAACCGACGAGGATATATGGGTTATCATGTATACCGGTGGAACAACAGGCAAGCCAAAAGGGGTTATGAAGAGCCATGCCAACCTGTTTGCTCAGTATTTCATTATGATCTATGACCATCAGTTCAATTTTGACGATACGAACCTCCTTGTTATGCCTTGCTGCCATGTCAACTCTCTTTTCTACTCCTTTGTTGTTACCTGGGTGGGCGGTACAGTCATGGCGTATAACATGGTGAGTTTCAACCCGGAAGACCTGTTAAGGACATTTGCTGAGCATAAGATTACATTTACTTCACTCGTTCCGACCCACTACATTATGCTCCTTGCCCTTTCAGATGAGGTGAAGGCAAAATACGATGTGAGCTGTGTGAAAAAACTTCTCTGCTCCTCAGCTCCTGCAAGAAGGGATACAAAGCTCGGTATTTTGAAGATGTTCCCGAACTCAAATCTTTACGAAGCCTATGGGTCAACTGAAGCCGGTATTGTAACCGTTTTAAAACCCCATGAGCAGATGACAAAACTTGGCTCCATTGGACGTGAGGTTATGGCCACAGATATCCTAAAGCTCTATGACGAGGAGGGGAATCTTATTACAAAGCCTGGTGTAGTGGGTGAACTCTACTCAAGAAGTGCCCAGGTTTTTGAAGGATACTGGAAAGACCCTGAAAAGACGAAAGCGGCCATGAAGGGAGAATACTTCAGCGCAGGTGACATGGCATACATAGATGAAGATGGGTACTACACCCTCGTTGACAGGAAGGCAAATATGATCATCTCCGGTGGGGAGAATGTATTCCCGTCAGAAGTGGAGAATGTTGTTGGTGGTAATCCAAAAGTAAAAGACGTGGCTGTTATAGGTGTGCCACACGAAAAGTGGGGCGAGCAGGTAACAGCAGTCGTCGTGCTCCATCAGGGACAGACAGCAACAGAGAAAGAGATTTCTGATTACTGCAAAGGAAAGATTGCGGGCTTCAAGGTTCCAAAGAATATTATCTTCATAAAAGATGAAGAGATGCCGAGAAGCGGCGCGGGCAAGATACTCCACAGAATCCTGAGAGAGAAATACGGAAAGTGGAGCGACCACGTATAACAACGATTATTGGAAAACAAAAAAAGGCGGGGACTCAAATCCCCGCCTTTTTTTATGAATTGGTATAGATGAACCCCCTGACCCCTTCACGTTTCGGTGTTCCGTGTAGAGAGAGGACGTAATTTACGTTTTTTGCCGAATACCCCGGTGCAAACAGTTCACTATTCACTGATTGCTAACTGCTGGTGGCTGACCGCTGATAGCTGTTCTATTCACTTTTTACTATTCACTATTTTTAAGATGTGCTATAAGATTAGGTATGGGACGGGAGTATTCACTTTACTTACAGGTTGGAGACAGGGTATATCATAAGCACTACAAGAGATGGGGTGTCGGGGTTGTGGTTGAGGATAGGAGGTCAGAACTCCCGGGTGGCTTCTGCTATGTAAGGATAAACTTTCAGGACGGTAAATTAAGGGTCTTTGATAATAATTTTAAGAGTGTTGACTGTTGTTACTATGCGGGGATTGAAAAGATTGATGATGAACGGGCAGTTAAAAGGGCAGCGAGGGAGGAAGAAAGGATTAAAAAGAAACTCATTAAATTATTAGCACATTTACCCCGCATGTTGAAAGGGAAGACGGAGAAAGAGATACAGGAAACCAGTGAGCAGTGAGAAGTAGACAATAGGCAGGAAGAATGAGGAACGCATATCCAGTTCCTGATTTCGAGAAAAAAGGAGCGTAGATTCAAAATATGGATGTAAAATTAACCAAATATGTACGGGGGGCAGGCTGAGCTTCAAAGATAGGTCCGGGAGACCTGGCAAATATTCTTTGTGGCATAGAGATTCCTGCTGACAAGAATGTCATTGTGGGCATTGAAGGATTCGAAGACGCAGGGGTTTATAAAATCACCGATGAGATTGCCCTTGTCCAGACAATAGATTTTTTTACCCCTATTGTCAATGATCCGTACTGGTTCGGGCAGATTGCAGCAGCAAATGCAATGAGTGATATCTATGCCATGGGGGCAGTGCCAGTAACAGCATTAAACATGGTCTGTTTCTCCACGAAAAAGTTTGATATTAGTATTTTAAAAGAGATTCTAAGGGGCGGAATTGACAAGATAAGGGAGGCTGGTACAAGCCTCCTCGGGGGCCACAGTGTTGATGATGAAGAGATAAAGTATGGGCTTGCTGTAACAGGTATTGTCCACCCAGATAAAATAATAAGAAATGAAGGGGCGATTCCCGGAGATTTTCTTGTTCTTACAAAACCTCTCGGCACGGGTATCTTAAATACAGGGATTAAGGGAGATATGCTAAGTGAAGATTCGGTAAGGAAGCTTGTAGAGCTAATGGCGACACTCAACAAAAAGGCATCAGAGGCAATGCTCTCTGTGAGAACCCATGCGGCAACGGACGTCACAGGCTTCGGGTTTGTGGGTCATTTGAAGGAGATGATAAAGGAATACATCGGCGTTGAGATATTTCTCGATAAAATCCCTTATTTTGAAGAGGCGGTGGAGCTTGCAAAATCAGGCTTTGTTCCTGGAGGACTTTATAGGAACAGAGATTTTTATAAAAGTCATGTAACGGGCAGAGACAAAGGCTTTCAGTATGATATCCTTTTCGACCCGCAAACATCAGGCGGCCTTCTTATGGCCATTCATCCAGATGACCTTTCCATGTTTGAGAAGACCGCATCAGGTTCAAAAATAGACTTCTGGGTTGTGGGAAGGTTTGTAGAAGAACCGAAGGGGAAGATAATCCTTACTTAATTCTTTCACTTAATTATCTTTTAGTATTTTTGAATACCACTGGTAGTTATTTCTTCCTGCTTGCTTTGTCCTGTACATAGCAGTATCTGCATTCTTGACCAAGGTATTGGCGTCCCCACCATCTTCAGGGAAGACTGCAATCCCTATACTGGTCGTGATCGAGATTGTATGGCTATTGAGTTGAAATGGTTTTTTAAAAGAATCGATAATATTGCGTGCAATTACGGATGTATCTTCTACCTGATTAAGTTCGGTCAATATCAAAATAAATTCATCCCCGCCCAGGCGAGCAACTGTGTCACTCTTCCGTAATAGCTTCGTCAAACCTTCAGCAACAGCTTTAAGTAGCATATCTCCTACATCGTGACCAAATGTATCGTTCACATCCTTAAACCTGTCTAAATCAAGCATCATCACCGCAAGCCTTTTCTGGTGACGGGATGTACGGGCGATTTCTACGGAAAGGCGGTCATTGAAGAGCATTCTGTTGGGTAAGCCGGTTAAGGTGTCATGGTAAGCCATATGTGTGATTGTCTCTTCTGCCTTCTTACGTTCGGTGACGTCTTCCGCTATACCTTCATAATAGAGCACTTTACCGCTCTCATCAAAAACAGCCCTGCTGTTTATCGAAACCCAGAATTTGCCTTTATCCTTTCGGTAACGCTGTATTTCAAAACCTCCCACAACCTCACCGCTTTCAAGAAGTTTCTTAAACCGTATGCGGTCATCAGGGTTCACATAAGTTTGCAGTCTGGTATTCGTAATGGTTTTAATCATCTCTTCAGGGGATGAATAACCAAAAATTCTTGCCATAGCGGGATTAACACTAAGATAACGTCCTTCTGGTGTACTTTGATAAATCCCAACCATGGCATTTTCAAAGATGTTTCTGTATTTCTCCTCAGCCCTCTTTAGGGCATCTTCTGCCCTTTTTCGCTCGGTAATGTCAATGAGAGTTCCCATAACAGCCTGTTTTCCCTGATACATCATGTGTGTCCCATATATCTCAACGTGAATAATTTTTTTATCCTTTCTCACAGCCCTGATTGCATAATGTACCACTTCAGTTTTATCTGATATACGTTTCCGTATGTTCTCCTCAACAATTGGCAAGTCATCCGGCAGCATTGTCTCTTTTACGCCAAGTTTACCCACCATTTCCTCTACTGTATAGCCATGTATCTCAGCAAACCGTTGATTTACATATTTAAACATCCCGCCCTGAATAATATATACACCTGCGATTGACCCCTCCACGAGACCTTTGAACTTATTTTCTGATTCCGTAAGGGCGATTTCTGCTTGCTTTAGTTCGGTGATATCTTCATAAATAACTACAATGCCTTTTTCTTTTAAGGTTTTGCCTATTTTTGAAGCACTTATTCTGCATACAATATCCCTGCCATCCTTCCTTCGACAGGGGAACTCTTCAGTATAAGATTGCTGTTCCTCAAGCACAGGATAAAAGTGCCTTGCTATTTCCTCATATTCTTCATCAGTTCGGTATAAGACCCTTGTACTACTACCGACTAACTCTTCAGGTTTCCAGCCAAACACTGTTTCTACAGCATCATTCGCAAAAATAATAGTACGCTCTTTTAAGCCTATAACAGCATGAGAAATGGCACTTAGAATGGATAACTGTATCTCTTTTAATTCTTTTAACGTATTTTTAGCTTGTTTGTTTTCGTTTGCCTTACGCATATTTCTTTTAATAGAACCCCCGTTCAATATTATTGTTTCGGGATTAGGAGTGTCTGTAATGTCCCCCCTATTTTTACTTTGCTTGTTCCATCAACCTTTTTGCATCATGCCATTTTTTTATGAGTTTGATTACAATATCATTTTGGCTAACCTTTTACCACAAATTGGCAAAATTGTCAGCCGGTTTTTTCCTTTTTGAAAAGACCTCAATAGCGGCCTTCCCTTCAAGGGGACATTTATTCTCACAGATACCGCAGCCATTACACAGCTCATCCAACACATAGGGTCTTTTTAAGGTAATTTTTTTACCAGTATAGCCCCTTTCTTCAGATAGCTCAAACCTTATCGCCTTTTCAGGGATAGGACAATGCTCTTCACAGACAATGCAGTTGATTTTTTTGGCATAAGGGAGACAGAGGTTTTTATCAACTACGGCAATTCCAATAATACTCTTTTTCTTTTGTTCCAGCGGAAGATTCGGTATGGCACCGGTGGGGCATACCTGGCCGCAAAGGTTGCAATTATACTCGCAATACCCAAGACGCGGAATAATGGTGGGCATAAAAATACCGTACAGACCTGCCCGGAAATAATCAGGGTATAAGGCACTTTTCAGACAGACCTTGATACACTCCCCGCATCTTACACATTTTTTGAGAAATTCACCTTCGTTTACTACCCCTGGAGGTCTGAGCAGCCTTTCATGTTGGTAAGGAGATTGAAAGGAGAAAACCCTTGAAATAAAAAGGCCAGAGAATAACCCGCCTAAAAAGACCCTTCTCTCCAGTACAGGGACTTTATTGCCACTCTCAATACCTCTAAAAGAAAATTTTATCCTTTTAAATTTACATTTAAGCTTGCACTCCATACACAGAATACAGCCTTCTTTCTGGAGAATCTCTTCGTCAAAGGCTGTAGGGCATATGTTTTTGCATTCCTTACAATCTGCACAAAGTCTCGGAGGGAATCTTTTGAAGAGGGAAAATTTTCCAAGTAAACCGAGAAGCGTTCCGAGGGGACACAGGTTTTTACACCAGTTTCTTCTCTCATACCTTTCAAGAAAGATAATAAACAGGAAAAGTATGAGGGAGAAAAAGGCAAGGGGGTAGAAGGTTTCCCTGAAAGGCAGGATATAATCTCTCAGGAATGAATATATGAATGCAATATAGTCTCTTTTTTCACCGAGAAGACCATATAGGGCTTCCCAGCTTGCCCTTACTGAATATCCGAAGAGAGGGTAAAAGAAAAAGGTTAGGGCCCGAATGAGTATCGCAATGGGATCAAGAATCCCCACAAGGTTTACATTGAAGAGTGCAGCAAAAAGGAGGGTGAGCAGCAGGTAATATTTAAAATTTGTTTTTAGAAACCGGATGGGTACTGTCTTTTTTATTTTGTCTGTAACGAGGTCAATGATAGTACCTAAGGGGCATATCCATCCACAAAAAAATCTGCCAAGGATGATGGAGAAGA
>Ga0172366_10000054_pt1 | contig 59431 bp, 46 predicted proteins | sample LakKivSesite69cm_FD_114533 | JGI IMG/M metagenome (GOLD analysis project Ga0172366, IMG submission 114533) | Sediment microbial communities from Lake Kivu, Rwanda - Sediment site 69cm | ecosystem: Environmental > Aquatic > Freshwater > Lake > Sediment | place: Rwanda: Western Province, Lake...
GCAACTCCATGGTCACCGGCCATTACAAATATTACTTTTCTTTCTATAGTGGGAAAAAGATTACCTGATATTCCCACTACTTGACAGGCGAAATCTTCTAATCTACCTAAACTGCCCTGCGGTTTAGTCAGAACATTGAATCTTTCCCTCGCTTTTTCCATTAATTCAAAATCTAGAGGTTTAATATTGTTTACAATTTTAATTATTTTTTCTTGCATTGGGTTTCTTTTACCTATAAATATTTAGCTGCCTGCTGGCTATACCACCAATCTTCCAGATGGGCAATATCATTAATTAAATTTACAAAAACTTGCTGATCATAATAATGAATTATATTTAAAGCAGTGGGGTGCTGTTCAATATTCCACATATATTTTAAGTTAATCTTTAAAGCATTACATAAAATAATCCTGATGGTTCCCCCATGACAGATTAAGCTAATAGTCCTATCTGTGCCTTCCTTTCTATTTTTTTCCAGAATCTTATTTAGCTCACTCATGACCCTTTGATTAAAATCCAAAAAACTTTCTCCTCCTGGAATATTTATCTCTTCCTGGAGTTTACTCATCCAGAGTTTAATCTCAGTATTCTTTCCATATTGCGCCATAATCTCTTCAAAAGTATACCCTTCCCACGCTCCAAAATTTATTTCTCTAAAATTAGGATTGGTAATTATCTGTAGACCTCGATCTTTAAAAATAATCTCTGCAGTATCTCGTGCCCTTTTTAAATCGCTGCAATACACTTCATCTACTGACACTTTACTTAAACGAAAGGCAAGCCTTTCTGCTTGCTTTATTCCCTTTTCAGTTAAATTAACATTCTGAAAACCAGAAAATTTCCGCCGGGCATTACCTTCACTCTCCCCATGACGAATTAAGATGAGTTTTATAGTCATTTATGGCCTGTATCCCCTTTTACCGATTTTTCTTTTTAATCAATTATCAATTGGCTTTAGTAGAAACAGAAAGGTCTTTTAGATAAAGATGGGGGAATTTAAATTGTCCTTCTATCCATTTAGCTCTCTCCCCTATGGCTATAATATTTTTTAATTCTACTAATGCATTTCCTGCAATCATAACATCTTTAACTCGACCAACTACCTTTCCCTTCTCAATCTTAAATCCTAACTGAACATTATTAGAAAATGCCCCACTCAGTATATTTCCCTGCCCCAAGCCAAGAACCTGATCGATAATTATGCCTTCTCGAATATCTTTGATCATCTCTGGGAATGGTACTTTTCCTTCTTCTATGATTAAATTATTTATTTTAGGAATAGGTTCATTTTCTATACCTGGCCTTAATCCATTTCCGGTACTCTCCACGCCAGTTAATCCAGCCGTTTGTAGGTCATAATAAAAGTTTTTCACCACCCCTTTCTCCACCAGAGGAAATCTTCTCATTTCTATTCCTTCATCATCAAAGGGAGCACTTCCCAGGGCAAAATCTATCGTACCGTCATTATAAAGGGTGAATAATTCGCTCCATAACTTGTTCCCTTGCTGATTGGCAAGAGGTGATATTCTCTGGTACACCATCTTTCCGTTTAAACCACTAAGGACCGGAAGAATTAATGTTAGCACGGCCTTGGGAGTAAAGATAACCGGCATTCTTCCACTATTAATCGGGACAATCTTTTCCCCCCATTGTAAGTTCTCTTTTATTTCAGAAATCAATTCCTCGATATCCAGGCTATCTTTCCCGGAGGAGAAAGAATTATATACCATTAATATATCTTTAGTTTCAATTTTTTGAGCCACTATTGAACAAGAAAAAGCAGTCTTATAATAATTAAAACTTCCCCCCTGGCTATTAATATACTCTATCTGACTATAATTCTTTAAAATAGTAACATCGATACGTAAATGTTGATGAAAATCTTTTAATTGATTAATCAGATTTTCTCCCATCTCTACCATTTCTTCTACACTTTTATTTTTAACTTTCTCATCATAGATTTCTAAACTTCTCTTTTTCTTCGCTTCCCTATTGGAGGGAAAGGTAAAAGAAGCTATTGCTCCGTACTCTGCACTAGCAATAGCTTTTTCTAACATTAAACCAAAATTTCCTTTTCCAGAAGAAGAAGAAAAACCTAACTTGCCCTTATTGATTATCCTTAAAGCTATCCCTTCTTGTTCTGAAATATCTATAGATTTCAGTTTATTTACTTCAAAGTTTACTGGAATAGTTTTACTTTTTATCTTAAAAAGTTCGGCGGAATCAACTTTTTTGTTTGCTCTTTGTAATAATCTCTTCATCCTACTTTCCTCCCACTATTACCCTCTTGATCCGGAGATGAGGACTACCAAAGGATACTGGTAAAGGACTCTGCCCATCTTTCCCGCAACCACCGCCAGACTCAATTATTTTTAAATCATTGCCTATCCCTTCAATATTAAGTAAGGTGCTAAATAGATTCCCACTTAATACTACATCCTTTACCGGTTCAGCTATCTTTCCATTTCTTATCATATAACCTTCTCCTGCACTAAAAGTAAACATTTCAAAGGTAGTCATTCCTCCATAACAATCCCGGGCATAGACCCCTTTCTTTATTCCGGAGAACAATTCTTCCAGAGGAATTTTTCCTGTTTCGATGTAGGTATTGGTCATCCGTACAATCGGCTTATAACGATAATTAAGAGCTCGAGCATTGCCGGTAGGTATCTCTTTCATTTTGGCAGCGGTTTCGCGAGAGTGTAGTCTGCCTACCAGTATGCCATCTTTGATCAAGTAATTTTTCTTAGTCCTTACTCCTTCATCATCATATTTAGCGGAACCCAATAGATGAGGGATTGAACCATCATCGATCACATTAAGTTCGGGGCAACCAAATTTTTCTCCCAATTTCATCATCTTTCTCATCCTTTTATCTTCATATAAAAAATCAGCTTCGCTGAGGTGTCCAAAGGCTTCATGGATGAATACACCACCCAATTTTTGATCTAAAACAACCGTGTATTCACCACCTTCTACCGAATCTGCCTGCAGAAGATTCACTGCTCGCTGAGCTGCTCTTTGGGCCTGAGAAGAGAGACCTTTTATCACCTCAAAACCCCTGGTGGTACCCAGGCTCTCGTTGGCTATTTGAACATTATCTCCTTCCCGGGCTATCGCTGTAAAACTGACGCTCAAGAAAGGCTTTTCTTGTTCGAGATAACTTCCTTCGGAATTGGCATAATATACAGTAGAAAATCTATCGGTATAAACTGCTTTAGAAGATTGAATTTGGGGATGATAACTCATAATAAGGTCATTATAGCTTTGAAGTAATTCTTTTTTCATTTTTAAGTCTACTCTTCTAAAATCTCCATCTAACTCCTGTTTAATTATTTCCCTTGCTGGTGGGATCAAGGCTAATTTACTTTTTCCTTTACTAATCAAACTGGCTATCTGAATGACTTCCTGAACTTTTCCCCCTAAATTATCTAGCTGGTTAAAGGTGATAAACCCCCACCCGCCCTTTACCAGAGCCCGAATATTGCCCCCTACCTGCTGAGAAGAGCTAATCTTTTCCAGCCTGGTTCCCTGAAATTGAATAGTATTATTCTCTGTCTTTTCAATTCTTATTTCCAAATAATCCGCTTTATTTTGGTATCTCTTTAAGGCGCTGGTTAAAATTTCTCTCATTATCCCCTTTCTCCTTATGTTATTCTTTTAATATTCAAGCAAGATAAGCCAGTAGCCTACCTTCAAAATTATTCTTCTTATTATCAAAAAATTAAACCATAAGATAGAGTTCTAAGAAACTTATCTTTATTCTTCCTTTTCAATTAGAGTATCCTTGAATATTATTTCTTCCTCCAGATAAACTGGACGTTCTAACCACCAGATCCATTTACTCCATTTCTCTTTTAAGTCCTTATTTTCCTCTTTGATATTAAGGAAACCGCTTATTTTGGCTTCCATTTCATCAGCATAATGTAAGGCTATAGCAGCTAAAATACTGGGTAATTTAGGTGAACCAAATTCCAGATGACCATGATGACTCAAGATAGTATGTTTTAACATTAATTCTAAATTAGATGGGAATTCAGGTATACCTTTTATCTTCTGCTCAATCATTTCCAATCCCAGAGTAATATGACCAAGTAATCTACCTTCATCGGTATGGTCGATCACCTGTTCATAGGAGTATTCTCTAATCTTGCCTATGTCGTGAATTAGCGCGGCAGTAATTAAGAAATCCCGCTCAATTTCGGGGTAAATTTCCGTAATCGCCTCACAAATAGTAACCACTTTCAGGGTATGTTCCAGTAAACCACCAATATAAGGTTGATGCACCTTGGTGGCAGCAGGGGCTCTTTTAAATTTCTCTACCAAGGTTGGATCATTAAAAAGGGCTTCTAAAAGGGATTTTAGGTAGTGACTCTTCACTGATTCAATCTTCTCCTTCAAGATCCTCATTAATTCATTCAGGTCTTCTTTAGAATGAGGTAAATAATCAGAATAATCCAGAGGGGTAGCCTTTACTATAGAAGAGATGGTAGCCTGAAAACTCCCATCATCTTTCTGCTTGGTGATATATCCTTTTACCTGGGCAAACTTAATCTGCCTGAATTCTTCTACTTTATCACTGGAAACATCCCAAGTTATCGCCTCCATCTCTCCGGTGCGGTCAGTAATTTTAAAGAACATATCTATGGTCTTTTGATCTCTTCTTACCTTAAATTCTTTATCTTTTAAAAAAAATATATCGTCTATCTGGGAATTCAACCTTAAATCAATTATCCTCTGCTTCTTCCCCAAAACAATTCCCTCCTCTTTTAAAATTTTTTCCCTCTTCTCTTCAGGTCTCCACCTTTAATAAAATTGTCTATTAACTTTAATTATTTACAAAAAAGCTTAGAGAGAAAATTATTGGTAATATGATTTTACGCTAATCAACCCTACTTGACAATAACCTTTATTTTTTTTATGCTATTCTAAAGTAATATTGTACCTATCTTTCTTTTGCTCTGGTCCTCACCCCTACAGTAATCTATGTTTAGAGGAAAGAAAGATAGAGAGACCGTTTTTATAAAAGGAATGATTCTGATCATAGTCAGACGGTATTTCCCTTAAAAGCCGAAGTGGCGGAACTGGTAGACGCGCTACGTTCAGGGCGTAGTAGGTGTATGCCTGTGGGGGTTCAAATCCCCCCTTCGGCACCTCTCCCGATAATCGGATAATACCTCTATCACCCTCTTCATTTCCCACTCTTTGCCCATAGTAAATCTAATAAACCTGTGCTCCAGGCCAGAAAACTCATCCTTCCACCCTGGTAAAGTATATATCCATTTATGTTTTAAGTATCTCCAGACCTCTTTGGCTTCTTCTTTATCTCTCAACTCTACTAAAACAAAATTTGCCTGCGAAGGATAAGCGAACCACCCGAGCTCATTTATCTTCTGGGTAAAATCATCTCTTACTTTTTTGATTTTATCCCATATTTCTTGATAATAATCCAGGTATTTTAAAACCTTTCCTCCCGCCTTTTCAGCTAATCTATTCACTCTAAAACATTGAGCATAAACTGATATTTCTTTTATATTCTCAAAGTTGGATATGGCAAATCCCAACCTTAACCCAGCTAATCCAAAATTTTTAGAGAAACTCCGTACAATGATTAAATTTTTATACTGATCAATTAAATTTACCACACTTTCTCCAAAATATTCATAATTACATTCATCAATTACTACCTTCCCTCTGGCTTGATCTAAGATTTCTCTGATCTTTTTCTGGGAAACTCCTGTGCCAGTAGGATTATTTGGATTACATACCCAGACCAGAGACGCTTCCTTTAATTGTTGCGGAGAAAACCGGATATTATATTCTTTATCCTGTAAGCAATTGACCAATAACTTGGGTAAACTTAATCTATCTGCACTAATTTCATATTGAGAAAAGGTGGGAACCGGAATTAATACCTTCCCAGGATAAGCCCGGGTAACCATCTCAATAACTTCATCAGAACCATTAGCGGGCAAAATATTATTTATTTCTACTCCCACATAATCAGCTAACTCTTTTCGCAGTTCATCATATCCTCCTCCGGAAGGATATCGATTAATCTCTTTCAATTCCTCAGCTAACTCTTTGAGCAGCCCTGCCGGTAGAGGATATTTTAAATAAGAGCTGGTTAAAAATATTTTCCTCTGGCTTACTTGATTATTTTTATTTTCCTGATCCATGGGAGTGATTATCCTTCTCTTTTTCAATTCTTCTTAACTCTGCTTCTTTCAAGCCAAAATAATGTCCAATTTCATGGATTACTACTCTTCTAACTACCTCCTTGATTTCTTCTTTATTTTTACACCTACTTTCAATCGGCTGCTTAAAGATAATTATAGTATCGGGAAGGACATTCCTATACCAGATACCCCTCCTGGGGTAAGGAATTCCTCTATAAATCCCTAAAAGACCATAAGGAGAATTAATCTTCATCTCCTCAAGAAGTTCAGGCGAAGGTAAATCTTCAACCACTATAGCAATGTTCTCCATCTTTTTTCTAAATCTTTCCGGTAGTAAACTTATTGCTGCCCTGATTAATTCTTCAAACTCATGCTCCGTGATTCTCATTCGCCTTTCTCATCTCTTCTGATATACTCTTTATAAATTCTTTCACCTTAGCTTGGTAAATATTTCTTTTTATTTCTCGGGAGGTAATTTCTAACAAGGAGAGAGGTTTTTTCCCACAAATTTCTTCCATATCTTTAAAGACCTTAGTATTATTCGAGTTTAAACCAGTATAGAAAAAGGCCACCTGATTAAAATCCTTTTTATGCATATGTAGATAAGTTCGGATAGGTACTGATATATTTCCTGCCCAAATGGGAGTTCCAATAATAATTAGCTCATAAAAAGAGGGGTCTTTTTTATTTTCCTTAATCGAAGTAAGCCTTCTTTTGGAGGCATCGTTTCCTGCACTTAAAAACCCCCATAGGCCCTCTCTTGCTCTGGTATCGAATATTTCTTCTAAATCAAATTTTAAGGCAGTAGAGATTTCCTGAGCAATCTTTCGAGTATTACCACTTCTGGAATAGAATATTACCAATCCCTTCATTCATCTTCTCTCCTTTCATTTTTAATTATGGCCTTTTTTTAATTTTCAAATTTTTCTTTCTTCCAGAAAATCGAGAAAACATCTTCTGGATTTAATTTATAATACATCATTGAATCTTCGTAATATTACCGGATTAAAATCTTCATTCAATAAAATCTAATACCTCTTCTACTTTCTTCACCATCTTGGGCTTTAGTTCTTGAGCAGGAATTCCCATCGGGATTAAAGCCATCAATTCCCAGGGATCTTCAATATTAAGTATTTTCTTTAGCTCCGATGAGGCAATCAGCGGACCACACATCCAGCAAGTCCCATAGCCCTTCTCGGTAGCAGCCAATAATAAATTTTCTATAGCCGCTGAGACGCTCTGTATCTCTAGGTGGGGACGAAAGAAACCTTCCTTACCACTTTTCAATTGCTCCTTTTTCCTTATCTCCTCTATCATCGAAAAATAAGGTTTGACCAGTACAGCAAAGACTAAAGGTGCTTTTACAAAAAAAGTAGAATAAGCTCTTATTCCCTTTAGCTTAAGTTTCAATTCCTCACCATCTTCCCCCTGATTAATCTCTTCTATCTTCTTTAGAACAGCTCTGGTCATTTCTTTCAGTATCTTTTTATTGCTTATGGCTATAAAATGCCACATCTGTTTATTATGGGCACTGGGGGCAAGAGTAGCTGCCTGAATAATCTCCTGAATATCTTCTCGGGGAATAGGGGTTGACTTAAATTTTCGTATACTTCTTCTCTGTTTAATTACTTCCTTTAATTCCACTTCTTCTCCTCCCCTTCTTCTTTTTTAAAAACCATAACTATATTTTTAATTTTATCATATTATTTAGAGGGAGCAAGAGGTAACCAAATTGGTGGGCATTTTGGTTACCTCTTGACATGAACATATGTTTGTATTAAAATAAAATTGATCAGTAAATAAGGAGGGTACTGCCTTGACCAAAGATTTATTATCCCCCAATCATCTTAAGACTTTCCAGCTAATTTATGAAAAGATTAAAGAACGAGGTTATCCCCCTACCGTCAGAGAAATTTGCCAGGAGATAGGAGTAACCTCTTCAGCTACCGCGCACAAATACCTTACTGTCCTGGAAAAAAGAGGATATATCCGAAGAGAAAAAGAAAGATCACGAGCCATTAAGATTATGCCCCGAACTAAAAATTTACCGGTAGTAGGAAGTGTAGCCGCCGGAGAACCACTCCTGGCTTTAAAGAACATCACGGAAATTATTCCCGTACCAGAAGAACTTTCTGGTAATGAAGACAGCTTTATGGTAAAGGTGGAAGGCGACAGTATGATCGGAGACCATATACTCGACGGCGATTATGTTATAGTTAAACCCCAACAGGATGCAGAGAATGGAGATATTGTTATAGCTCTTTTAAATCAGGAAGAGGTGACGGTAAAGAGACTGTATAAAGAAAATAATCACGTTATCTTACAGCCTTCTAATCCTCTCTATCAGCCTATAATTACTGAAGAGATAATTATTCTGGGTAAAGTTACCGGAATTTTAAGAAGATTCAAAGGAGGTAAAAAGTAACAAACATGCTCTACGTGGGTACCTCTGGTTTTAGCTATGAGGACTGGGTAGGTCCCTTTTATCCTGAACATACTGATAAAAAAGAGATGCTTAAACTGTACGCCCAAAAATTCAAGGTTACTGAAATTAATTCGACCTATTACAGCCTACCTCATCCTTCCTCTTTTTATTATTTACAACAAAAGGTCCCTGCTGACTTTAAGTTTGCAGTAAAAGCCCACCAGGAGATGACACATAGTCGGGAAGAAAATCCCACCATCTTTCACGATTTTAAAGAATCTATAAAACCTCTTATAGATTCAGGTAAATTTGCCTGTGTTCTAGCTCAATTCCCCTATTCTTTTTATAATACCCCTGCTAATCGGGATTATCTTCTCCGTTTTAAAAAAAGAATGGAAGAATTGCCTCTGGTAGTAGAATTTAGAAATGCCTACTGGATAAACGAGGAAACCTTTAGAATCCTAAAAAATAACGAGATAGGCTTCTGTTGTGTGGATCAACCCCCGCTTAAAGGCTTGATCCCCCCTGTTGCTGAAGCCACTTCTAATCTGGGCTATATCAGATTTCATGGCCGAAATAAAGCTAATTGGTGGGAGCACCAAAAAGCCTACCAGAGATATGATTACCTTTATACTGAAGAAGAATTAAGAGAATGGATTCCCAAGATCAAAAAAATTGCCGAAAAAACTGATGACCAATATATCTTTATGAACAATCATTATCAGGCTAAGGCAGTAAAAAACGCCTTGATGATGATTAAACTACTTCGGGAAGAGCTAAAAATCAAGGAAATTAAAGAGAAAGAAGAAGACTGAAGAGGAGACAATTATTTTTTTTACCTCTTAATGCAAACATATGTTCTGATAAAACAGCCTAGAGCTGAATAAATATATCGTTATTTAAATATGGGAAAGAGAAAGGGGAGGTTAAAGATGGAGATGGTGCATCTGCATGTTCATTCTCAATATAGTATGCAGGATGGTCTGGGTAGTGTCGAAGAGTTAATTAGAAAGGCTCTTAGATTTAAAATGCCGGCTCTGGCTTTGACTGACCATGACGGACTTTATGGAGCAATTCCATTCTATAAACAGGCTCGTAACGCAGGGATAAAACCCATTATCGGCAGTGAATTAAGGATTAAGAATAAGCCAGCAAATAGAGAAATCTATCACTTAGTCCTTCTGGCTAAAGACAGAGAAGGATACAAAAACCTCTGTCAGCTTATTACCAGAGCTCATTTATCTAATCCTGATTCTATTCCAGCCCTAGAGAAAGATATTCTACCCCATTATCATAAAGGAATTATCGCCTTAAGTGGATGCGCCAACGGAGAAATATACCGGCTTCTGGTTCAGAAAAAAACTGGACAAGCGGAGGAAGCTGCCGACTACTACCAGAAGATATTTGGGCAAGAGAATTTTTATCTAGAATTATCTTTTCATGGCCTTGCCCAGGAAAGAGAAATCAATTCCCATCTGATAGAGCTGAGTAAAAGACTTAACCTTCCTTTGGTAGCTACCAACAATATTCACTACCTGGAAAAAAAGCAGGCTTCAGTCCAGCGCATTTTAAATAAAATCGCTAATTTAGGAACCCGGGAGAGATTTTATCACCAGAGATTGGAGACCGATGAATATTATTTTAAATCTCCTTTAGAGATGAGCCAGATATTTTCTCCCCTCCCTCAAGCCCTAAAAAATTCAAGAGAAATCGCTGAAAAATGCAACTTAATCCTGGAGCTGGGAAAGATTCGTCTCCCGGTCTATCCTCTATCCTCCCCTTATTCCTCTCCCCAGGAATATTTAAGAGAACTCTGTCTGGAAGGATTTAGAAGATATTATCCCTCGCCTTCTCCAGAAGCTAAAACCCGCTTAGAATACGAATTAAAAGTAATCAATCAGATGGGATTTGCCGGGTATTTTCTAATTGTTCGCGACATAGTCCACTTTGCTAAACAGAATGGTATCCCGGTAGGACCAGGAAAAGGCTCTTCAGCTGGAAGTTTAGTCTCTTATCTCCTGAATATCACCGAGGTAGACCCGTTAAAATATCAACTCTTCTTTGAAAGATTTCTCAACCCGGAGAGAATAGATCTCCCTGATATAGATATAGACTTTGGCCAGATAGGAAGAGATAAAGTAATCTCTTATATCTTCGAAAGATTCGGGAAGAACCGGGTAACCCACATCAGTACTATCACTACTTATGCAGCCCGCTCAGCCATCCGGGACACCGGAAGGGCCCTGGGTTTTCTCCCTCAAGAAATAGATAACCTTACCCGACTGATGCCTATCTTCACTTTTCCGGGAGTAATTAAGGCTTCTTTAGAACAAATACCTGAACTACAAAGACTTCCCCGCGATCAAGAGCCCCTTAAATCATTATTCTCTTTTGCTCAAGCTATCGAAGGCAAACCTCGACATCTTTCTGTTCATTCTTCTTCCGTAATTATCTCAGACCAACTTCTCTCCGAAATAGTCCCTTTAGAAGTATCCAACCAGGGAGAAATAGTCAGTCAGTACGAAAAAGAGGCTATCAAAGATTTAGGTCTATTAAAGATAGACCTCCTGGGCTCTCGTGCTCTCTCGGTAATTAAAAAGACCTTGGAAACATTAAAAGAAAAAAATATAAACCTTGATCTCCAAAAGATTCCCCTTGAAGATAAGGCTACTTTTTCTGCCCTGCAAAAGGGTCAGACCCTGGGAGTTTTCCAGGTAGAAAGCTCAGGGATGTCTTCTCTCCTGAAAAAGCTTTCTCCTTCTCATTTAGGAGACTTAATTGCTGCCTTATCTTTGTATCGGCCGGGACCTCTGGATAGTGGAATGACCGAACTCTATCTCAAAAGAAAACACCAAAAAGAAAAGATTACTTATCTTCACCCTCAATTAGAACCTATTTTAAAAGATACTTACGGAGTCATCCTTTATCAGGAACAGGTTATGCAGGTAGTTTCCACCTTTGCCGGTCTTAGCCTGGGAGAGGCTGACCTTTTTCGGCGAGCTATAAGCTCTCGTTCACCAGTGGAAATGGAACAACAGAGAGATAACTTTCTTAAAAAGGCTATACAGCAGGGTAATTCTAAAGAAGAAGCAGAAAAAATCTTTAATCTCATCTCTAAATTTGCCCACTACGGTTTCAATAAAGCCCACAGCACCTCCTATGCCTTAATCTCCTTTTATACCTGCTACCTCAAAGTACATTACCCGGCCTACTATTTTGCTTCTCTACTCACCTATGGTATGGGTTATTATTCCACTGACCGTTATGTCCAGGAAGCCCGCCGCTTTAAAGTGAAAATACTTCCCCCCGATATAAATAAAAGCGAAGCTAACTTTACCGTAGAAGAAGGAGCTATTCGGGTCGGCTTGAGCCAGATAAAAGGAATGGGGATAAAACATTTGGAATCTATACTATCCCTGCGCAAGAAATATCAAGGATTTACTTCTTTGTACGATTTTTGTCATAAAACTGCTGCTTCCAGAATCTCTCAGCCCTTGATAGAAAATCTAATAAAAGTAGGTGCTTTTGATTTTACGGCTTACCCCCGTTCGGTATTACTAACTCTCCTGCCTCTTACCCTAAAAGAGATTAGAAAAAAGCATAGAGAAGGAACTCCGGATCGGGTATGGGGAATAGAAAAATTACCCCCTGCTGAACTATCTGTCTCTGAATCTATTCCTGTTTATCCTTTTTCCAAATCCTTGCAAATGAATTTAGAAAAAGAGGTGCTCGATTTATATATCAGCGATCACCCTTTAGGTAAATATCATAGAGGACTGCCCCCTCTTTCCCTGATCAGTCCTAACCAGATAAAAAACATCCGCCCTGGCCAATCTATCCTTATAGCCGGGATATTAATCCAGTTAAAAAGACAGTTCACCAGACAAAAAGAAGTTATGGCCTTCCTGCTCCTGGAAAATAAAGCAGGCTTATTTGAGGTGATTGTTTTTCCGGCAGTTTATCGAAAATACTCCCCTCTTTTTTACCCAGAAACTCCTCTCCTGATAGAAGGTACGGTAAATAAAAATGATGGTGATTACCAAATAATTGCCCACAAGATGGTAAATATTAATTCGTATCTCGGGAAGAAAAAAGAAAAGATAGTGGATATATTTGGTTAGTTATTTGTTTGGCTGGTTAGTTGGTTAACTAGTGATTGGTAATAATTGACCAGTGATGAGTGAAAGATGAGAGATTTATAATTTTGGAGGGAGGGGTTTGACTTATCGAACCTGTCAGGGAGTTAAAAAAACAGCACGGGTTAAATAAATCTAACCCTTACCAAAGATAACAAACTTTTTATACTTTCTTAATCGATTGGGAGGGGAACAAATTTTAAATTTTTAAATTCTGAATTATGATTTTACATTTTTAACTTTGAGTTTTTAGTCTGAACCCCATAGACAGATAATAAAACTATCCTGCGATTTAGAAAATTGCTTAATCGGATAATTGGATAACTGAGAAACAGCAAACCAATTAACTGACTAACTAAATACTAAGGATATAAAATAATGAGGGATAATCATCATCTAACCATAATTCATCTCGATCTAGATGCCTTCTTTGCCTCTGTAGAGCAAAGAGATAACCCGGTTTATCAGGGGAAACCCCTGATAGTAGGAGGAATTAGCGATGGAGGCCGGGGTAATCTACAACGAGGAGTAGTCTGTGCTGCCTCCTACGAAGCCCGTAAATATGGTATCCATGCTGGCATGCCCATCTGGGAAGCCCGCCAAAAATGCCCGGGGGGAATCTTTCTCCCTGCTCGGCTAAATAAATACATAAAGGAATCTAGGAAATTCTTTCAGCTATGCAGTAATTATACTCCCCTAACCGAGCCTCTGGGTATGGATGAACTCTTTTTAGATGTATCCGGCTGTGAAGCACTCTTCGGTTCGACCGAGATCATTGGCAAAAAAATTAAAGAAAGAGTCTATCAAGAATTAGGTCTCAAGGTTTCAGTAGGGATAGCTGAAAATAAATTTTTAGCCAAAATAGCTACTAACTTGGGGAAACCAGACGGATTTTTTATCCTTTATCCTGAGGATGTCCCAAAAATTCTCTATCCTTTACCCATATCTTCTCTCTGGGGAATAGGGAAGAAAACAGAAGAACTATTAAAAAAATCAGGTATTTATCTGGTAGGACAATTAGCTCAAATTCCTGATTCGGTCGTAGAAAATCTACTGGGGAAAAATGGAAAAAGGTTAAAACTTCTTGCCCAGGGTCTGGATGATTGCCCGGTTACTTTCCCCACCAGCAAAAAATCTATCAGCCGGGAAACAACTTTTAGTACTGATATAACCGAAAGAAATATCTTAATCAAAGAATTGCTGAAACTTTCTCAAGAGTTAGGTTACAATGCCCGAAAAGAAGGTTACCAAGGAAAAACCATTACTCTAAAATTAAGATTTACTAACTTTACTACTCTAAATAAATCTATAACTCTGGAAAATCCCACCCACCTCGATGACTGTATTTTTAAAGTAGCAATAAAACTCCTCGATAAAACAAAAATTAAAAAAGGAGGGGTGAGATTACTGGGAATTAAACTTTCCAGTTTAATTTCTCCAAATAAATTAAAACAGCTAAGTTTACTGGAAAATAAAGAGGAGAAATGGGCACAACTTACCTATATTCTGGATAAAATTAGAGAGAAATATGGCTCTACCGTTATAACCCGGGCCAGTCTTTTAAGACTGGCAAAAAACAAAAGGGGATCTATCCCTTCTCTAAATGATTAAAAGATGCTTCCCCTAAAAAGGGAGAAAGAAAGGTGACCTTTTTAGTCCTGTACTAAACGATAAACCTAAATAGTTAAGTTTATTTCAGATTAAGCTCTTTCTTCTTTACCAATTCCAGAAAGACATCCGCTACCTGAGGATTGTAAAGAATACCTTTGTTTTCTTCGCTATCTTATTATTTAAAGTAACAATTTTTATATAAGTTCTCACAAAAAATTGATAAAATAAAATTTTATTTTAGTTCTTAATTTCATAATCTGTTAATTTCGGAATATATAAGAGCGATTGTTAGCCTATTTATTCCTTTTGTTCCTTTAATGCCTGTAATATCTTGTCTGGAGTTATGGGAAGATCATAAAACCTTATTCCTATCGCATCGTAAATGGCATTAGCAATGGCGGGAGCGGTGGCTATAGTACCTGGTTCCCCGATACCCTTAGCTCCAAAAGGACCTTCAGAATCTTCTTTCTCAATTAAACTGGTAATAAATTGAGGTGTGTCCATAGAGGTAGGAATTAAATAATCAGTTAGATTAGCATTCAGGGTAATACCATCTTTAATCACCTGTTGCTCCATTAAGGCCATACCTATCCCCTGAGTGGCTCCTCCTTCTATCTGACCTTCTACATTCTGAGGATTTATAGCTTTTCCAATATCCGCAGCAGTATACAATTTTAATATCTGAACATTGCCAGTGTCGGTATCAACCTCTACTTCCGCAATCTGAGTTACAAAAGTATAAGCTACATATACTTTTTCTCCTCTTCCGGTTACCGGATCTGGCTTGTCGGTATGGGGAAAGAATGATGCTTCCGCCCTTAAGCTATCTCCTCTTTCTTTTACCCTCCTGGCTAATTCCCAGTAACTTATTTTATTGAATGGATGGTCAATCCTAAAAACAAAACCATCTTCTATATTTAGTTCTGCATAGTTACTTCTGAACTCTATACTCGCATAATGATAGATATTGCCTAATAGTTCTTCTGCAGCTTCTTTCACCGCATTACCAGTAAAAAAGGTTTGACGGGTTGCGGAAGAGGAACCAGAATTTTTAGTTAAATGAGTATCTCCAGGAAGAATCCTAAAAATTTCGGGTTTTACTTTTAACACTTCAGAAGCAATCTGAGTTATTACGGTTAGGATACCCTGACCAACATCAGCAGCAGCAGTTCTGATTAAAATCTTATTATCTTCCTCGATCTCCAGAGAGGCAATGGAATAATCAGGGAAACCTTCTCCATAACCAAAACCAAACATAATAGTAGCAATTCCTTGCCCAAACTTTTTCATAATTTCTTCTCCGGCCAGCCAGCCATCCTGGCTGCTTCTTGAATAGTATCTTTCACCCTCACACTGGAATTTAAAATTTGTTGATTGGGAGTGGAAGAACCAATATCATAAGCATTCTGTAATCGGAATTGAACTGGATCAATCCCTAATTCATGAGCTAAGATATCCATTTGAGATTCATAAGCAAAGGCCATCTGAGTAGCACCAAATCCCCGCATAGCTCCCGCATAGGTATTATTGGTATAGACCGTATAGGCAACACCTTTGACATTATCTACATTATATGGTCCAGTACAGTGATACATCCCCTTATGTACTACTGCCGGTCCACTGGAAGCATAGGCTCCTGTATCTCCAATCACTTCCACTTGCCAGGCAGTGAGATAGCCTGCTTTAGTTGCTCCAGTCTTTGCGCGCATAATAAAAGCATGTCTTTTCGATTGCGCAATCATGGACTCTTCTCTAGTATAAGTAAGTTTAACCGGTCTCTTGGTGGTCATCGCTGCTAAAGCCAAATGAAGATGAACTGAAATATCTTCTCTCTTGCCGAAGGCACCACCGATAGCCGGTTGGATGATCCTTATCTTATCTTTTGGTAAGCCAAGAGATTGGGCCATATCTGCCTGGGTATCGTGGATCCACTGGGTAGCTACCCAAAGATTTATCATTCCAGTCTTCGCATCAAAAACTCCTACTCCCGACTCTACCTGAAGAGGAATATGGTCCAAGAAACTGGTTCGGTATTCTTTCTCCACAATGATATCCGCTTTTTTAAAACCTCTTTCTACATCCCCTTTTTCTAAATAATGAGTAACCAAGATGTTACCTCGATCATGGATAGGGGGAGCATCTTTTTCCATCGCCCGGAGTGGATCAGAGATTACTTCTAATTTTTCTACCTCCACTTCGATCAGTCTAAGAGCCTGCGAGGCTATTTCTTTGTTCTCTGCAATTATTATCGCCAGAGCATCACCCATGTAACGCATCTTTTGGCCTATTCCTATTAGCACCGGTTGATCTTTAATTATTAAACCAAAGTTTTTTACCCAGGGAATATCGGCAGCGGTAATTATTTTTACTACCCCTGGTAATTGCTCAGCTTTACTAATATCTATTCTTCGTAAAATAGCGTGAGGATGAGTAGCTCTTTTAATTCTTAAATATAACATGTCTTCAAAATAAAGATCATCCGGATAGAGGGCTTTACCAACTACCTTATCCTGAACATCTACTTTAATAATATTTTCCCCTACATACAATTTATTCATCTGCATCTTCTCTCCTTTTGGCTTGCTGGGATAATCTTTTCGCCGCTAAATTAATCGCCTCAATAATCTTTTGGTAGCCAGTACAACGACAAAGATTACCAGAGATTCCCCTCTTAATCTCCTCAATGCTGGGTTGAGGATTTTCTTGAAGCAGTTTTTTAGCTGCCAAAACCATTCCGGGGGTACAAAATCCACATTGAATTGCTCCAGTCTCCATAAAGGCTTCCTGAATAGGATCTAAATTTTTACCTCTTCCTACCCCTTCAATGGTGGTAATCTCTGCCCCATTAGCTTGAGGAGCTAAGACCAAACAGGAAGCTACCAATTCGTTATTCATTATTACAGTACAAGCTCCACATTCCCCTTTCCCGCAACCTTCTTTAGTTCCTGTTAAACAGAGATTATCTCTGATTAAATCCAGTAAACGAGTGGAAGGGGTGGTCTCTACCTTTCTTTTTCGACCATTAATAACAAATTCAATAGTTAACTTATTTAAAGACATTTTCTCCTCCAGCAGTTATATATCTCTTCCAAACAATGAATTGTTATTCTCTTCGCTACTTCTTTACGATATTCTTTAGTGCCCCTGATATCGTCAATGGGTAAAGTCTTATCCTCAACTATTTGCCCCAGTTTATCAAAATTCAATTGGTTAAAACTTTTACCCCTCATTTCCTCTCTAACCTCTTTAATTTCCAAAGGAGTGGGAGCTACTGAACTCAAACATACTTTTACTTCCTGTATAATCCGATTATCTTCAGTCATTTTAACTACCATAGCCAAAGCAATGGTGGAAATAGCTAAAGCTCTTCTCCTTCCTACTTTAATCCAGCTACTATAACAATTTTGGCCAGGCCAAGGAAGAATTATCCGGGTAAGCAACTGATCTGTTCTGAGGACGGTCTTTTTTGGTCCAATAAAAAATTGTTCGGAGGAAACTACGGTCTTCTCATTTAAGGAGAGCAATTCAAACTTAGCCCCATAGGCTATTAAAGGAGATAAAAGATCACCAGCAGGAGAAGCGTTGACTATATTTCCACCTAAGGTCCCCCTATTCCTTATCTGAGGGGAACCGATCTCTGCTGCTGCTTGGGACAAAATGGGGAAATGCTTTTTTATATCGGGAGATTTTTCTAATTGAGTGTGAGTAACCATTGCACCAATAGACATATAAGGTTCAAGAATACTTATTTTCTTTAATTCTGCAAGATTCTTTAGATCCAACCAGCCAGCGATTTCATATAGTCGGTCATAATATTGAACTAATAAATCAGTCCCTCCAGCAATTATTTTGATTTCTTCTCCATATTCAGATAAAAGTTCCAGTGCCTCCTTTATTTCCTGGGGGGCAAAATACTTACTAATTAGAGTATTCCTGGGAGTATTTTCCATAAAATTTTTATCTCACCGTCCCTTACTCTAATATTTTATCACTTTAAAGGTCTTTTTAAAACCAAAAGTAAAACCACTTAAAATAACTGCATTATTGCCTTTCTTTTATCTAGATGGAGATATTTTTTATCTCTCCAATTAATCTTTCCTAGAATAAATTAAATAAGGGTAGTCTCTGAAGAGAAAAGAGATTATTAAATAGACCTTTCGTAACTCTTCAATGTTTAATTCTTCAGGGTATTGATCTTTAGAGTTAATTCTTTCTCCTTTTTTGGAGTAGATTAATCTTAATATTTTATTCTTTAATCTTAAAGTAACCAGATAGTGATCTTTTTGGGTAGCAATTATAAAACCATTATTATTACTATTTTCCAAATCTTCCTTATTGATAAAAAGAGTAAGCTTTTCCCGGTATGGTTTACCATTATAGGGGCAAAAAGTAGCACAGTTCCCACATTCATTGCAGAGGTTATCCAGGTGAAGTATTTGATAAATATCCCGGAAGATATCTCCTTGGTCAACCTCTAGAGCTATATTCGCCCGATTAGGACAGACATCCACACATTTATTACAGAGAAATTTACAGTCCAGGCATCTCTCTGCCTCTTGCTGGGTGAAAAGCCGGTCTTCCGGGGATAATTTTATAGGTATGATTTGACCTTTTTTCTGGTAAATTTTCGTAATTCGTGAGCTTTGTTCCAGATTTAAAGAAAAACTTTTATTATCTAACCTTCCCTTTCCAGGCATTTCTCGCTTGATAATGGTTTCGGAAACCCGGCGGGCATCCGCAATGGCTTGCACTACAGAGGAAGAACCGTGATAAGCATCTCCCCCTATAAAGACATTAGGCAGGTTAGTCTCCAGAGTCTCCCGGTCAACTAGGGGTTGATTTTTTTGATCCATCATTATACCTTTTCTGATTAAAAGGGGAATATCCGGAGTTTCTCCAATGGCACTGATTACTGAATCTATGTGAATTTCCTCTATCTTATCCGTGAGAATAGGTTTTCGACGACCACTCTCATCAATCTCCCCTAAAATCATTCGCCGACATTTTAATATTCCATTTAAGAAGAAAGACTCGGGGACTAAGAGTGGTCTAAAAATAATCCCCTCTCGAAGGGCGAGCTGAAATCCTTCTGGATGAGCAGGCATTTCTTTTTCAGTTCTACGGTAAAGGATATAAACTTTCTCTACCCCCTCTATCCGTAAAGCTGCTCTGGCGCAGTCTACTGCTGTATTTCCCCCTCCAATAATCGCCACCCTTTTCCCCAAATAGATATGCTTTTTGTTTTTATAGAAAGAAGATAAGAAATCGAGAGCTCTATAGATCTTTTTATTATCACCGGCTAAAGATAATTTCTGGGAAATTCCCGCTCCAATCCCTATAAAGATATATTTATATCCCTGTTTTTTTAATGCCTTTAGGGAAATTTTTTCTAATTCTCCTCGTTGAAAATCTACCCCTAATTCCCGGATAGTCGAAATATCTTTCTCCACAGCCCAAGCAGGTATCCTAAAATAGGGTAATGCCCGGCTAACCATCCCCCCGGCAAGATCCTCTTTTTCCCATATAGTTACTTTAAATCCAACCTGAGCCAAGAAGTAAGCAACGGATAAACCTGCTGGTCCCGCTCCGATAACAGCAACCTGAGTCTTTATGGATTTAAGGGAGTTACCTATCCTTATTTTGGGTTTGTTCCTCCCACACTCTGCCGCCACCCTCTTTATTTCCCTAATCCTTACTGGTTGATCATAGTCCAGCCGAGTACAATTATCCATACAGGGGTGTTCACAGATGTATCCAGTAATATGGGGAAGGGGATTTTTTAGATAGATTATTTTCAAGGCGGTACTATATTTTCCCTTCCCTCCATAAAAAATATATTCCGGAATATCCTGCTGGATGGGACAGGAATATATGCAAGGAGCCACATAACAATCGGTCAAGGGCAATTCTTTATCTACCGAACATCTTTTAGTACCCCTCCATTCTTTACGATAGTAATCCTCCTGGTTGATTTGCTGGCTCAATTCTTCTAATTTTGTTATATCTATACTCCGGCGTTCTCCCTTTTCAATAATACTTGCTTCTAATTTTTTAGCTATCTCTCTCATCCGCAAATAACCACCTGGCTTTAATAGATCGGTAACTAGAGTAATAGGTGATATCCCGGTTTCAAAGATTTGCTGGATATTCATCTGGGAAGCTCCTCCTGCATAGGAGATAGGGAGAGCCCCTTCGAACTCCCTGGCCAAATAATAAGCTAAAGTAATAGTAAGAGGGAAAAGGATTCGTCCTGATAAGTACATTTCTTCGCCGGGAAGTATCTTCCAGTCATTTACTGTTCCTAAAGTATTGGAAAGCTTTATTCCAAAGTGAACATTATATTCCTTAGCAAATTTTACCAAATTTTTTAATACTGTGGTCGCCTGGTCCCACTGCAAGTCCTTCGTAAAGGTTGATTCTTTAAGAGTAATATAATTAAATCCCTGATTATCCAGTAAAGTTCTAACTTTTTCTAGTCCCAATAGTGTAGGGTTTAGTTTGATATAAGTATGCAATTTCTTTTCCCGAATAAGATATTTACCAATCTTTTCAATCTCCTGGGGTGGACACCCATGCATGGTAGAAAGAGTAACTGATGGGGAAATACAAGGTGAAATTGTACTAGAAATATCTTTTAAAGCTCTAACCTTCCCTTTTGAGGAGACAATATCCTCTAAATTTTCCCTTTGTACAAAGGAGTCTAACTCTCCAAGGTATCGATTAAACTCTCTATTTCTAGAAGCATCAGATAAATTATGGATAAAAGATTCCATACCTGGTGATTGGATGCCTTCCAGGTCATAACCCACACTCATATTGAAGATAAAAGAAGGCTTGATGTTTACTCTAAAATCGAACGCTTCTTCAATAAAATGTAGCAGAATCCAGGCCTTAATATACTCACTATAAGCTTGCGATAGGGAAAGTTCCGTAGACCATTCGGTATTATATCCTTCATCTCGAGCATCAATACAGGGTTTATCTATAGTCAAACGATCTAATTTTTGCACCGTCTTTAATTCAATAAAACGAGCGCCTACCAGATAGGCAGTGATAATATTCTGGGCTAATTGAGAATGGGGACCAGCAGCGGGACCGAGGGGCAAATCGCAATATTGATTAAATATCTTACTAAACGTTTGACTTTCTTTCCGAAAAAAACAAGATTCTGGTATACCAAAAATACTTTTATGTCGGCGATATTCACCTACTATCCAGGACAGTAATTGTAAAAAAGGAACTGGCCTCATGGTACCTCCCATAATTTATCTCCTTGAAAATAAAAATATTAATCTCATATTCTCTGGGTGTTCAATCCTGACCAGGTAAAAAAATCTATTACTAGTTTACTATAATCACCTTTACAAAGCAGATGGTGATTACCCAGAGAATTCTTTAAAAAGTACTCTACTCCTTCCTTCAACCTAAATTTAATTTGAGTCCGACATAAATCTGGCAAATTTAAATTTTCTACTATTTCTCCGCTAGATAAAAAATACCTCTCTCCATCGGAAGAAAGTTTAAAGAGGGTGCCTTTCCCCTCCCCAATAATTCCTTTTACTCCTACTCCCAGAGCTGATTCAAAGTGAGTAGTAAGAAAAAACTGATCAGCCATATTCAAAGGCAAAGTACAGTGAGCTAAAGTTACAGTATTCTTTTGAATATCCAGGTATGATGGATTGGCCATAAAAACTGGCTCACCGGTTAGATAGTTTAGAATTACCATAGATAAGAGCGCAGGCACATCACCTTCACAACCAGCTATGATTCCTTCTTCATTTAACCAGGCTAAACCTAGGCAGGCAGTATTTTTGTAGATTTTCAACAATTCAAAACATCGGATAGTAAGTCCGGAAAGTCCAAATTTGTTTACCAATGACTTAAGACCATTATAAATCTTCCCCGCTCCCTGAATAGATTCATAATTAGAACTCTTATCTTTGACTAATTTTACTTTGGAATTAATAAAATTATGATCCCTTTCCATTTCTTTAAACAATTCTTCTATCTCAATATCTATTAAAGAGATTCCCAGGTTTTCTTTGGTCTTTTTATAATCGACTGCACTGGAGATAAGCCAGTCAGAAGGACGACCGATTACTCCTAATTTAGTAGAAGATAATTTACTTTTGACCTCAAAAATCTTATCTATTTCTTCTATTTTACTGGCTATATAATCACTATCTCCCAGAATAATATCTACTTTTTCCCCTTTCTGCCTTAAAAAGGTAGCAATCTCTAAAGAGGCTGCTAAAGAATTATGCTTAGGGCTGGATAATAATAAAAAAGGTCCTTTCATTTTGGGGAATAAAGCTTTGAATTTTTCTTCTACTCCTCCTGTTCGGATAAAAATTATGGGGAGATACTCCTTAGAATTAAACACCTCTATGCCTACACTTTCCATTCTTCTATATAGTTTTGCTTCTATAGAGGGAATAAAATCCTTCAAAGTTTGATCAAGGTATTCCTGGTTATGCAATTCAGAAGAAAGACTCAATAATCCTATTTTCATCGTACTTTCCTTTCTCCAACCCCCTTAAAATAATTGCCAAATATAGTACCTTAAAATCTATTCCCTTAATATATTCTACAACATATATTCTATTTCCTTTATTAATTTGGAAAATCTTAAATAAAACCTTTTTTTGTTCGAATTTATTCTATCCAAAAAATATAAGAATCTACTTTGGTAAATATATATCTGTTTATAATTATGGAAGGTGGCTGGACGAATATCCCCTTGTAAAGTTATTTAATACACCTTATAATTAACTTAGAGTTTTTAAAAGAGTAAAGAAAGAGGGAGCGGATAGGTCCTGGTGGGCCTTACGGACTTCAAATCCGTGGGCGGTAATTAATAATAATTATCGCGGTGGGTTCGATTCCTACCCCTCCCGCCATAACTTTCCCTCTGGATAAAAAAAGGAGATTTTTTATTTTTTGAAAACCAAAGCAGATTCAGGAAGGCAAATTAATCACCTAAACCTATCTCTTGCTCAGATACCCAGTGTAGAAATAATCCTACAGGATAAAAAACTAAAAAATCTAAAGGATAAGTATTCGCATAAGTTACTTACCCAGGTAATAAGAAAGATTATTGCTCAGGAGAAAAATCAAGCACTAAAAAGTGGTCGAATATATTCTCGGGCAGAGCGAATAAAAAAAATAAAAGAATATTTAACCCAGGAAGATCAATATTATTTAAAAAAAGTAATTAACGGAAGTGGAGTAATCCTGCATACCAATCTGGGTAGAGCCCCTCTGGGGAGAGAAATACTGGAAAGAATAAAAAATGAACTGGAAGATTATGTCAATCTGGAATATGACCTTGCGGGAGGGACCAGGGGAAAAAGGGGTATACTGGTAGAAAAATTACTTTCTATCCTCAGTCAGGCTGAAAATAGTATAGTAGTAAATAATAATGCCGGGGCAGTATTCTTAGTCCTGAGCGCCCTGGCTAAAAATAAGGAAGTAATTGTCTCTCGCGGCGAATTAATTCAAATTGGAGGAGGATTCCGGATACCTGAGATTTTAGAGCAAAGCGGTGCTCGTCTCCGGGAGGTAGGAACTACCAATCAAACCTTTATCGAAGATTACGAAAAAGCTATTCAAGAAGATACTGCTCTTCTCTTAAAAGTATATCAGAGCAACTTTCGTATGGAAGGTTTTATTAATCAGGTAGAAGTCAGAGAGCTTAAAAAATTGGGGGGGAAATATAACTTACCAGTAGTAGTAGATTTGGGAAGTGGAACACTTGTATCTACTGAAAATTTTGGGTTAAGACATGAGCCCACTGTTCAAGAAAATATAAGAGATGGAGCAGATCTGGTTTGTTTTAGTACTGATAAATTGCTAGGAGGCCCACAAGGCGGAGTAATCTGTGGGAAAGAAGTTTATATAAATACCATTAGTAAACATCCTCTCTTCCGGACTCTCCGAGTGGGAAAGATTACCTTGGCTCTCTTGCAAGAAGTATTATTATGCTATTTAAAAAACCAGGAAGTTAATCAAATTCCAATCTGGAAAATGATTTCCTATCCTTTAGAGAAGATAGCAGAACGAAGTCAGTATATTTGTCAAGAACTTCTTAAAGAGAATATTTTTGTCTTCACTGAAGAGGGAGAGACTGCTATAGGGGGAGGCGCCTTACCGGGTCAAACTCTTCCCACCAGATTAATCTTTATAAAACCTCCTATCCCGGTAGAAGAATTTTCTAAATATTTACGTTTATCCTCTCCCCCTCTTCTGGGAAGAAAAGAGAAAGAACATTTTGTTCTGGATCTCCGGACCATCGATCCATCTTTAGACCAGCTAGTGATAAAGATCATAAAATCAGGATTAGGAAAAATAAAATAATTATTAATTTATAATTCTATAAAAGGATTTTTTATGTTTGTGTTTGGAACTGCTGGACATATTGACCATGGAAAAACGGCTTTAATCTTTGCCTTAACCTCAATAGACCCTGATCGTCTACCCGAAGAAAAGAAAAGAGGTATGACTATTGATTTAGGATTTGCCTGGCTTGCCCTTGCTTCAGGAGAGAAGATAGGAATAATTGATGTTCCCGGTCATGAAAGTCTTATTAAAAATATGATAGTGGGGGCTACTGGAATCGATGCAGTAATCCTGGTTGTTGATGCTAAAGAAGGATGGATGCCTCAAACTGAGGAACATTTTCAGATTATCGAACTTCTTGAGCTGCAATATGGAATTATAGTAATTACCAAAATCGATCTGGTAAATGCCCATAGATTAAGGTTAGTAGAAAATCAGGTTAAAGAAAGGTTAAAAAACACTGCCCTTTCCCGGGCACCAATAGTAAAGACGAGTATAATAAATAATATAGGTATAGAAGAATTAAAATGGAGTATTCAAAATCTACTCCCTCAACTAAAACCCAGGAGAGATATTCAAAAACCACGAGTATATATTGATCGGGTTTTTACTATTAAAGGAAGTGGTACAGTAGTTACTGGCACTTTAACCGGAGGAACCTTGCAAAAAGGCATGGAGCTTAATATATTCCCCGGCGGGAAAAAAGCTCGCCTTCGTAATTTGCAAGCTTATAAGGAAGAAGTAGAAGTCGCCTTGCCGGGCAGTAGAGTTGCCCTCAATTTATCAGGAATAGAAAAAAATGAACTGCAACGTGGAAGTATAGTTTTCGTAAATATACCAATAAAAAGCAGCAAAAATATTGATATATGTTTAAAATTCCTCCCTAATTTTTCCAAACTTTCTCTCTCTTCTGGTTCTTTAGTAACCTTTTTTACTGGTACCAAGGAAACTTTAGCCCGCATCTTCTTCCCACCAAACTCCATAACTCAACCAGGAGAAAGAGTATTTGCCCGGCTAAAGTTCCAGGAAGACTTAATCACCTTTCTGGGAGATCATTTTATTTTAAGGCTACCCAGTCCTCTTAGGACTATAGGAGGAGGTATCATCATTAATCCTTTAGCCAGCAAAAAACCTCTAAAAGAAAAAGAGGAATTCGATCTTTTAGTCAGAAGGAGTACGCTTGATTTAAAAGAATTAATTTTGGCGGAATTAAGTAAATTAAAGTTTATCAAAAAAAGGGATATGTTAACTAATAGCAACTTTTCAGAAGAAGAAATTATGACTATGATAGAACTGCTAAAAGAGGAGAATAAAATAATCTCTTATAATTACTGGATAATAGAGAAAAATTTCTGGCAAAATCAAAGAACAAAATTTATTCAAAAATTAAAAGAAGAACATCGGCTCTCACCTCTATCCAATGGTTTTCCTTTAAATAAATTACAGAGAAATTTTTCTTATCTAACCATAGAAATATTTAAAGGATTAATCAAAACCTTAAGAGATGAAAACCAGATTGGCTTAAAAGGAGGGATAGTATACCTAATTTCCTATGTACCGGAAATCACTTCCCTTCAAAAGGAATCCATAAATAAGACCCTGAAAATCATCAGAGCAAATCCTAGCCTTCCCCTGGAGGAAAAAACTCTTCTAGCACAAATAGAAGAAAGAAGAGAAATACTAGAATTTTTAATCCAACAGGGAGAAATAGTCAGATTAGATGAGGGAATTTTACTGCAAAGCAAGACTTATGATGCTATGAAAAATAAGTTAATAGAATTTTTAAATCTAAATGGCTCCCTTTCTATTGCCCAAGTAAGGGATTTATTAGGGCTGAGCCGAAAATATATTATTCCTTTATTGAACAAAATGGATGAAGAAAAAATTACTCAACGGAAGGAAAATGTTAGAATATTAAAGTCAAAAGATAATTAACTACCTATTCCCAGGAGGAGAAAAAGACTTGGTAGAGATAAAAAGATTAACTCAGATGGTTTCGGCTGCTGGTTGAGCAGCCAAATTAAATCCCCAAGATCTCGGTGAGATCTTAAAGCCCTTAAAAATATTAAAAAGTAAAAAACTGTTAGCCGGTTTTGAGAGATATGAAGATGCTGCTGTTTATTGCTTGAACGAGACCCAGGCTTTACTCTTTACAGTAGATGTAATCACTCCCATAATCGATGACCCTTATACTTTTGGTAAGATTGCTGCTGCTAACGCCTTAAGTGATATTTATGCTATGGGAGGAAATCCGCTGATGGCTTTAAACATTATAGCCTTTCCGGATAACCGATTAGAAGACCTAAAATTAGTTCTCCAGGGAGGAGCGGAAAAAATAGCCGAGGCGGGTGTACTATTAGCTGGCGGACATACTATCAAAGATAAAGAACCAAAGTATGGATTATCGGTTATCGGATTAATTCATCCTCAAAAGATTATCTATAATCATTTTCCCCAGCCTAATGATTGTTTAATCTTAACTAAACCCCTGGGTACAGGAATATTATCTACTGCCCTGAAAGCCGAAATAGTCGAGATATCAGACCTTAACCAAGCAATCTTCTGGATGAGTAAATTAAATCGATTATCCCCGGAGATACTGAGATTACCTATCCACAGCATGACCGATATTACCGGTTTTGGATTGATTGGCCATTTAAAGGAGATGTTAACCGAGGATAAGATAGGAGCGGAGTTGTGGGTAGATAATATTCCCTGCTTAGAAAATCTGGATAAATATATCACCGCTGGAATGATTCCCGGTGGAACAGTAAAAAATAAAGAAATTTACTCCTGTCTGGTAGAAAAAAATCCCGCTATCTCTGAAGAACAGGAGATTATCCTTTATGACGCGCAGACTTCAGGAGGACTGCTTTTATCTATAAATCAGAAAAAAGCAGAAAAAGCAAAAGAACTCCTCATTCGAAAAGGTTTTACCTGCAGTCAAATCATAGGAAGAATTATAGAAAGCTCTTCTGGAAAAAAGATTATTTTAAAATGAATCTATTTTTTAACTCCCTACTTTATTTTTTTCTTAATTCGTGTTAATCTTTAAATAGTTTAAAAAGTAGGAAAAGATATTAATCTACTCATTTTAGAGAGGAGGTGATTATCATTCAAAAAAGAAGATTTTTACTTATCGGAGGTATATTTTGTATAGTCTTTATGACCAGCGGTTGTTTTCTGTTCAATCTTCCGCCCGTAATCGAATCAGAACCGATCACTACAGCTAAAGTAGGTAATCTTTATTCCTATGAGGTGGAAGCAAACGATCCTAATAACGATACTTTAACCTACTCCTTGTTAGACTACCCCTCGGGAATGAGTATTAATTCTAATACGGGAGTTATTAGCTGGACCCCGACTTCCGCAGGAAATTTTGAAGTTATCCTTGAAGTTTCAGATGGAAGGAGAACTGATACTCAAACCTTTACTATTACCGTCGCCGAGCTACAATTAACCTCGATAGAAGTTGTTCCTGACAGTATGATTATATATGCTGGTCAAAATAAAACCATTAGTTCCATTACCGCCTCTTATGATGATGGTTCAACCGCAGAGGTAACCTTTAGTGCCTGTACTTATTCCTCTAATAACCCAAAAATAACCGTCTCCAACGGAACTATTTATGTTTCTGGAAGCTGTTCAGCTACTACTGCTACCGTTACGGTATCCTATACTGAAGATGAAATAACCAAAAGTGATACTATAAAGATCACGGTTAAGGTTACTTCTGGTGGTGGTTGAGGGAAAAATCAATCTATCCAGTAGTTTACTGGTGCAATTTAAAGAGGGGGATATCTTTTATTCTTTAAGAAAAAACAAAGATATTCCCCTTTTAAAAATTCTCTTCCTTAATTTTTTGAAATATTTTTTATAAAAATAATCACTTTAGGATAAATAAAGTCTAATCTGGAAAAGGAACAAAAATGAAAATGAATTTAATTGATAGAGCCGAGCGGGAATTGAAAAAAATTTTAGCTGTTAAAAATACAAAAAACCAAAAAATAAGGATCATCTTAAAAGGTATAGGTTGAAGTGGTCCAAAGTTCAATCTTGCTCTGGATGAGCAGAAAGAGGATGATGATAGTGTTTATTTTAAAGGGGTTACCTTTATAGTGAATAAGAATCTACTGGCCCAATTTCAAAGTTTTACCATTGACTATTCTAACTCTCTTCTGCGTAGAGGATTTTCCGTCTACCCTGAAGATGAAGACATTCCTCGATGTACATAACCAAATATTTAAAAATATAGAGATAAATTCATTTTTAGGTTTTTACCTTTATCTTTTCTTTCTGAAAAACAATCTTCTCCCTTCTTAACCTTCCTAGTTATTTCACTTCTGCGACCATCCCCCCTCGTCTATCAAAAATCCAAACTCTTCGCCAGCTGCCTGATTTTTTTTGCTAAATTCTGGTGAGTAAACCCCAAACAGAGTAAGAAAAAGGGATACATCCCGCCCTCTCCTGAGAAATAGGATGTATCCCCGATTTTACTATTTTTCTATATTTACTCCCACGGGCCTACAATGCCTTGGACTGCCCACTCCATACTGGTTAACTCATAAACTGACATTCTCAATCCCTCAGGGACTCTCAGGTTCCCCTCTCGATCATAAATAGGTCCATTAAAAGGATCAAAGACCATAGAAGGATCAGACATCTGCTCTAAGCGTTTCATAACCAGGTCATAGACATTTATCGACCCCAAAATAGGATCGTTTACCTGTTTGCTCTTCAAATTGTCTTCAAAGAGTGGATTAATTAACATTCCCGGTTTTGCTCCCATTTCTACTGCTTTTTCCTTTAATAACCACCAGTAATCAAGATTAGCCAGATTGTGTGCATTATATACCCCCGCATATACTTTAGCCAGAAAATCTAAATAAATTGCCTCCCAATGGGCAATCTGACCAGAGACAACAAAATCTGGGCTAAAATCATACATCGGGGAATAATGCCCAAAAGAGGGATAACTCTTCTCCGCAGCTACCTGAACTACTGTAGGGGAATCCTCCGTAAAAGCAAAGACATCGCATCCTTCAGCAATCAATGCTTCGGCTGCCTCTTTTGCAGCAGTGGGGCTGAACCATTCATAAATCCAGCGAACATGTACTTCAGCATTAGGATTCGTTTCTTTTACCCCAATAGCAAAAGCATCCATATGTCTCTTTACTTCAGGAATGGGAAAAGCACCTACATAAGCAGTTTTATTAGTTTTAGTAAGGGCTCCGGCCATTAATCCATTAAGGTAATAAATCTGATAAAAATCAGCCATATAAGTCATCAGATTGGGATTACGTTTAAATCCAGAACAATGGGCGAATATTTTATCTGGATGTTTCTGGGCGGCAATTACTGTACCATCCATAAAACCAAAACTAGTAGTAAAGACAACGTCACACTTTTCTTCTTGGATCAATTTATCAGCATAAAGACCCTCACTTCCTTCGGGGACAGACTCTACATATACCGTATCCAGCCAGGGTAAGCTATCCTCGCATATTTTTCTGGCATCATCATGGGCATGGCTCCAGCCTAAATCACCAATAGGTCCCACATAGATAAATCCTGCCTTGAGAGGTTTCCCCGGAATATATTCTTCTGCCATCGATAACCAAGTAAAACTAAAGATAAACACTACAGTCAAAAATATAATTACTATTTTTCTATTAAACATTTTTATCCTCCTTTATTTTTTATTTTTTCTGATTATTTCTAAGACTACTTCATTCTCTACATTAAAAATTTCCTACTTCTTCTGCTCTTTTCTATAAACATCTTAGGATTATTTTAAAACTTAATCAATACACCTCCCTTCCTTAAATGATTTAATTTGTCATTCCTTTAATTATCAAAAGGTATCTTCTTCTTTATTTTACACTATTTAAATCAACCGAGAAAAAATATTTCTCTTTGTCTTATTAATCTTCACCCCTGGTATAAGGTAAGCTAAGAGCAGCTGGAGCTCCTATGCGCTTTTGTAAGGTTCCTCGAGACACAAAGATTAATACTATAATAGCCATAGCATAGGGCATTGCTTTAAGTAATTCAGGTGATATATAGGGCTGTAAGCGAAAAGATAGATGGTAGAGAGCGGCGAACAAGAAAGCTCCCAGCATACCATTTACTGGATTCCAGAAGGCAAATATAGTTAAAGCGATTACAATCCATCCCATTCCAGCAGTCATTCCTTCTGTCCAGGCTGGTCGATACACTACGGAAAGATATCCACCAGATATACCAGCCAGAATTCCGCCGAGAAGTACACATATATATCTAACTCGACTAACATTTATCCCCATAGAATCCGCAGTGGCAGGATTTTCCCCCACTGCTCGGATAGTAATACCAATTCTAGTTCGAAAGAGGATATACCATAATAGGGGAACAGAAATAATAGTAAAATAAACAATTAGATTCTGCTCCTGAAAAAGGATTGGTCCCAACAAAGGTAGGTGAGAAAGGGGGATAATGGTAACTTTAGGAATGGTAGAGGCCAATGGTTTCCCTTCCCAGCCCCTTCCCAGTACTCCCGATAAACCAAGACCGAGCATGGTAAGAGAAAGCCCGGATACAATTTGATTTGCTTTTAGAGTTATACTGGTAAAAGCATGAATTAAAGAGAATATACCACCAATAATTCCTGCTACCAGCATCCCCAGCCAGGGATTTTTAGTCAAATAAGTAGTGGTAAAAGCAGAATAGGCTCCCATAATCATCATTCCTTCGACTCCTAGATTTAGTACCCCAGAACGTTCAGCGTAAATTTCTCCCAGAGTTCCCAAAAGAAGAGGAGTACCATAAGCAAGGGAACGACTAAAAGTAGTAATGATCCAGTTTTCCCAGCCCATAATTACCTCCTGGAGAGAAGGGATATCCGGTAGTGAAGAAAAAATTCACTCCCGATTAAAAAAAACAGAATCAAACCGTTAAATACATTAATCAGTTGGGATGGTAATCCTAGAGATACTTTAATGACATCTCCACCGGTGATAAGCAATCCAAAGAAAAGTGAAGTAAAGATTACAGCTAAAGGATTACGACGCGCCAACCAGGCTACAATAACCGCGGTATACCCATAACCCATAGAGATATGAGTAGGTCCTAATAAACGCTGGTGAATTCCTGCTATTTCACCCACTCCAGCCAATCCAGCTAATCCTCCAGAGATAAACATTACCAGAAGAGTCACCTTGAGGGAATTAATTCCAGCATATCTTGCTGCTTCAGGATTTTCACCCATAATCCTTATTTCTAAACCACTTTTAGTATATAATATTAATATATACATTAAAACACTAAGTATCAGTCCCAAAAATAAAGTGGGCCAGTGAATTCTGGTTCCGCTAATAGTGGGCAACCAGGCAGAAGGGGGAAAAGTCTCTGAATAGGCAAATCCGCGAGCGGAAGGTCCCTTCCAAGGTCCATGGATTAGCCACTCCACTAAATAAATAGACATATAATTCATCATTAAAGTAGTAATCACTTCATTTACTCCCAAGGTTGCCTTTAAAACAGCTGGAATAAGTCCCCATAAAGCCCCACCGATAAATCCACCCAAGAACATAGCGGGCAAAAGTAATGGGGCGGGTATTTCACTAAACAGAGCAATGCCAGTAGCTGCTACTGCTCCTATAAGTAGCTGCCCCTCCGCTCCAATATTCCAGAATAAGGCGCGAAAGGCAATGGTTAATCCCACTCCACAGAGTAATAAAGGAATTGCTCGCCGTAAGGTCTCTGCTAATCCAAAACTACTCCCCAGTGAACCACTAAAGATAAGTCGATAAGCCTTCAGAGCAGAAACTCCAAAAAGTTGAAAGAACAGCCCTGCTATAACTAGTGCAAAGAGAATAGCCAATACTGATATACATAGAATTCTACCCTGAGAAACTCCAGATCTTTCTTCTATTTTAAATTCTAAACCTTTTGAACTGGTCATATTTTTTCTCCCGGATATTTTGAACCAGCCATCATTAAACCAATCTTTTCTAGATCAGCGTTCTCTTCCTCCAGAATCCCCATCGTTTCTCCATTAAACATTACCAGAATTCGATCAGAAAGACTTATAATTTCTTCCAGGTCTTCCGAGATAAGTAAAATTCCTGCCCCCCTTTCTCTCTGCGCCAAAAGTATCTGGCGCACCTGTTCGGTAGCTCCAATATCCAGACCATAGGTGGGGTGGACTGCAACAATTAAGCCAGGATCTTTAGAAAGTTCTCGCGCTAAAATTATCTTCTGAATATTTCCGCCCGAAAGAATCCTGACTGGAGCCTTATGATGGGGGGTAAGTATTTGATATTCCGAAATCATAGCTTGAGCATTTTCCTCTATGGCTTTATAGTTAAGAAATTCACCTCGAGAAAAAGGTAAATAAAAATATTTATTCAAAATTAAATTTTCACTGATACTGAGGGTAACCACTATACCCCTTCTAATTCTTTCTGCGGGGATATGAGCCACCTTTAATTTATTTATTTTTCGGGAAGAACAATGGGTGATATCCTGGTTAGTAAAATATATTAGCCCTTTCCACACTTTTCTCAAACCAGTAAGTACTTCCGCCAGTTCATTTTGGCCATTGCCAGAGACGCCAGCTATTCCCAGAATCTCTCCTCCAAAAAGGTCAAAAGATACTCCCCGAAGGGCAGGTAATCCTCGATCATTCAAAACATGTAAATCTTTTATCTCCAGAATTTTGTCTTTCTTTTGCAAAGGGTTCTTCTTGAATCGGAAAATAACCTCCCGACCAACCATTAACCTGGCTAAGGTGGCTTTATCAGTATCTTTAGTAGAAACGGTAATCACCACTTTACCTTTTCTTAATACCGTAACCCGATCGCTAACTTTCATTACTTCCTCCAATTTATGGGTGATAAAGATAATGGTCAAACCGTTATTAACTAGGGATCTTAGAGTGATGAAAAGTTTTTCCACCTCTTGAGGAGTAAGAACACTGGTAGGCTCATCCATAATCAGAATTTCTACCTCACGATATAAAGCTTTTAGAATTTCCACCTGCTGTTGCTGTCCCACTGCCAGCTGCCAGATTTTTGCTTGAGGATCAATCGAGAGTCCATATTGACTACTGATTAAAGAGATTTTCTCTCGTACTCTTCGAAAATTGGTAAAGGGTCCAGTACCCTCATCGAGTCCAAGAATAATATTCTCCTCTACAGATAAGGTGGAAACCAGTCTAAAGTGCTGGTGAATCATGCCAATACGATTTTGGAGAGCTACTTTGGGTGAGGTTATCTGAATCTTTTGATTATTCAAAATAATCTCCCCTTCATCGGGTTGATAAAGACCAAAAAGAATACGCATTAAGGTGGTCTTCCCTGCGCCATTCTCCCCCAGCAGACAATGAATCTCACCCCGACGAACTTTTAGGTCTATTCCATCATTGGCAATTACCCCGGGGAATCTTTTTACGATTCTATGTAATTCAATAGCATAATCATCGGTCTTATTCAAGGCTATTCCCTTTTACAGTTATACGGTACAAAATGTTTACCTGCTTATTTTCAACTTAATCCTCAATAATACCCTAATTTGGTTAAAATTCATTACCTAAAAAAGAAAAAAATTATCCTCGTGCTTGCTCTCAGATTTCTATCATGATAAATCTTCTTTAGATAGTTTTAAATATATCAAAACCCGGAATAAAATTCAATGAATAGGAATCTTCAAGTAAACTAAAATTCATAGGAATTTAAAAGTGATTTTAAAAATGGCATAATTTTGAGAGTTTCTTCTTCTCCCAAACGAATTAACTTCTCCCTTTCTTCTTTCCGCATATCATACGAAAGTTTACCAATATAGTGAGGCTTTATCAGTACATCAGCACTGCTGGAAGAATAGTCGCCCAATTCTTCTAACATTATATAAATAGATCTAAGAGTAATAGATAAAATATTATTTAACTTCTGAGATTGATTATCTCTGACCTCTCTTAAATTAACTCCTATTACTATATCTGCTCCCATTTCTCGCACTATGTCCACTGGAACAGGGTCTTTTAATCCTCCATCTACCAATATTTTCTCTTCCCATTCAAAAGGTATAAAGGTACCCGGTATGGAAATAGAGGCAGCTACTGCATTAGAAATCCGACCCTTATCTAATATTACCTTTTCGCCGGTCAATAAATCTGTGGCTACCGTTTTAAAAGGAATCTTGAGGTCATATTCAAAACTAGCCCAATTAGTTAATCGATCAAGTTCATCCCGAATATCTTTTCCATCCATTATTCCTTGTATCCACCTCGGTTCTACCTTATCCTTCTCCCATTCCCAGTAAAATAGGATAAATATACTTTCATCTATATCCTTTAATTCTATGTCCTTAATATGATAATTATAATATCTGGTAAAATCTAAATTTAGAAGGTATTCCTCTACCTTATTTATATCCTTCCAGAGGGCATAAAGCCCGCCTACAATAGCCCCAGCACTGGTACCAGCAATACAATCTAATTCTACACCCTCTTTTTCTAATGCTTTTAATACACCTATATGGACAAAAAGTCTTTCTCCCCCTTCTCCCAGAGCAATACCAATCTTGGGTTTAGCAAAGGAAAAGGAAAAAAGACTGGTTAGGAAAAAGAAAAATAGGATAATCCAGATTAATCTTTTCATTTTTTTACTTATGTTTTCAGCTTTCATTTTAATTTATTTCCTTTAAAGCCCTTTAAATATTCAAGTCGAAAACTGGTTCTTCTCTTATTTTTCAAATTAATTAATTATATCATAAGATATAGGCGTTCAAGAGGAAAATTCTCCCCAATTTTTTTCTCCTTCCTCTTGTTTTTATTCCAAAAAATTGATTTTAATAAATTCCTAAATTAAGAATTTACTATCTAATAGTTCTGTAAATATTGGAAAAATCCTTCTTTGGTTTGGAGGATAAAAAATAAAAAGCCCGCTTCGCTTACCACAAAGCGGGCTAGCATAAAGGAGGTATAATTATGAAAAAGATTGTTTTGTTGTTTGTTGCTTCAAAGCTGTATGGCTTGCCAACAATATTTTTTATTAATCATACGTGATAAATTATACCTATTTTTTTTCTAATGTCAAGAAAAAAATAAAAAATTTTTTATTTTTTGTAATTCCATTTGCATAACTTTTAGAAATAGGTTTTTTTCTCTTAATCATCTAATTAAGAAACTGTTTTTAAAATCTTTTCCAGAAATTCTGGGCCTGTTCTCTCGCTCTTTGAGCAATCTTTATATAATCTATATTTTTTATTTCTCTTTCTTCCATTAATATCTTACCCCTCACTATAGTAGAATCTACTATATCCCCGGTTATACCGAATAAAAGGTGAAAATAAAAATTATCTCTACTAATAGGAGTGGGCGAATGGTAATTTACTACTATTAGATCAGCTGGGGCACCTACTTGAAGTATACCTAATTTTTCCTCAAAAAACTGGGCAGCAATCTCACGATTAATCTGAAAAGCCATGGTAAATACTTCTTTACTTCCTGCCTGAGGATCTCCCTGTTCATGTTTTTGCAAAAGATTTCCTACTTTAATACTTTCAAACAGGTCTGCAGTATATCCATCTGTCCCCAATCCAATTTTTACTCCCTTATCTAAAATTTTCTGAATAGGTAGGGCTCCCACTGCATTATTCATATTTGATTCCGGATTGTGGATTAAATAACTCCTAGTCTTTTTTAAGATCTCCCATTCTTCTTCCTGAAGATGAACTCCATGAATGGCTAAAGTACCAGGCCGCAAAATTCTAAAACGATCAAGACGATAAGCCACCCCTTTATACCCCCGGGTCTTACTCTCATAATAATCTTCCTTTCCTTCTGCGATATGTAGATGAAATGGTACTTCTAACTCATCAGCTAAAGTAGCTGCCCGGGTTAGAGTAGAATTTTGTAAAGTAAAAGAGGAATGAAGACCAATCATCCCATTTAGATAATTGTTTTTATTATACCTTACTTTCTTAATAAATCTTTCATTTTCCCTGATTCCAGCCAGAGCCTTCTGATGACCATCTCGATCCGACACTTCATAAGCCAGAACCGCTCGAATACCACTTTGAGAAACTGCTTCTGCAAGGATATCTAAGCTACCTTCAATAAGATTAGCGCTGGCATGATGATCAAAAATAGTAGTGGTCCCTTTTTTTATACAATCGAGAAGAGCATAAATGGCACTATAATATATATCTTCTTCCTTTAAAGTTCGGTCTAGTCTCCACCAGAGTTTTTCTAATATTTCTATAAATTTAGTAGGGGGTTGATCAGTCTTCAGGTCCATTCCTCGAGCAAAAGTGCTATAAAGATGGGTATGAGTATTAATCATTCCGGGCATAATTAATCTTCCCTGCACATCTTTAAAACTTGCCTCTGGATATTGTTTTTTCAATTTTGAAGTATCTCCTATATCCAGAATCCTCTCTCCCTCAATTACTACTCCCCCCTTGGGGATAACCTGAAAATCTTTGTCTAAGGTAATTATTATTCCATTCCCCAGTATGAACATTTTTACTTCCTTTCTATCCCTGAATCATCTCCTGCGAAATTTTGTTAGCTTTTTCTAATACTTTCCTTTCATCAATATTAACCAATTTTCCCTCCCGAACTACTATCTTTCCATTCACTATAGTAATATCAACAATTTGAGAATCTCCACAGGTAACTAAAGCAGACACGGCATCGGAGAGTCCGCCAGCAAATCCCAAATTGTTTATATTAACTAAAAACATATCTGCGGCCTTCCCTTCTTCTATACTTCCAATCTCTTCTTGATTTAGGATTTCTCGGCCACCATTAGTAGCCATAGTCAATACTCCTTCTGTTGATATACTAGAAATACCGTAAATTAACCGATGCATCAGAAAGGCAGCTTTGAGTTCGGCCAGCATATTGGAAGAATCGTTGCTGGCACTTCCATCTACCGCTAAACCTACCGGTACTCCCTTTTTTAGCATATAGGGTATATTGGCAGCTCCAGAGGATAATTTTTGATTGGATACCGGACAATGAGCAATCCCGGTTCCCGTTTGGGCTAACAAATCTATTTCTTCCTCCTTCAGATGAACTCCATGAGCAAACCAGACATCTTTACCTAACCAGCCTACTTTCTCTATATATTCCAGCGGTCTTAAGCCAAAAAGTCTTCTACAAAATTCTTCTTCATCTTTAGTTTCAGCTAGATGAGTATGACTCTCTATTTTATAAGCCCGAGCTAACTTTATCGATTCCCGCAAGAGGTTTTCGGTTACTGAAAAGGGTGAACAGGGAGCTAATACTACTCTTTGCATAGCCAGAGGCTGATAATCATGAAACTTTTCTATGAGCCTTTGGGAGTCATCCAGTATTTCCTCTTCACTTTGAACCACCTCATCAGGTGGTAATCCTCCCTCTTTTTTACTTAAGGACATACTCCCCCGACTACCATGGAATCTTATTCCTATCTCCCGAGCTGCTCTAAATTCCTCATCTACTAATTCCTTTGGTTGACCCTGGGGAAAGACATAAAAATGATCTACCGAAGTAGTGCAACCAGTTTTTAGTAGCTCTCCCATGGCTATGAGACTACCATAATAGACCGCTTCAGGGGTCAAACGTGACCAGATAGGATAGAGAATTTTTAACCAGTCAAATAATTCTTTATCCTGTACCTGGGGAATATTTCGAGTTAAAGTCTGATAAAAATGATGGTGGGTATTGATCAAACCAGGGTAGAGAAGATAATTTTTCCCATCGATTATTTCATCTGCTTCCGCTTCCAGCTGGGGAGCAATTTTGCTGATAATATTATCTTCAATAAGAAGACTATAGCCCTTTAGTCTATTTCTCTGTTTATCCATGGTAATAATTTCTCGAATATCCTTTATTAAAATGGAAGACATTTATTCTTTCTCCTTTTTATCTTTCACTACATTTTCAATGGCTTCTATAATCTGCTCATAACCAGTACAGCGACAGAGATTACCCTCTAAAGCAGTTTTAATCTCTTCTCTGCTAGGATGTGGATTCTTCATCAATAAAGCCTTGGCAGACATCAACATCCCCGGCGTACAGAAACCACACTGGACCGCGTGATAATCAATAAAGGCTTGTTGTAAAGGATCCAATCTTCCTTCTACTTCCAATCCTTCCACCGTTAACACCTGACCTCCATCAATCTGAGCGGTAAGAACTAAACAAGATAATGCTGCCTTTCCATTTAGAAGAACTGTACAGGCTCCACATTCACCGATAGCACATCCTTCTTTGGTTCCGGTTAATTTTAATCTATCTCTTAAGGTATCAATTAAACGTTCTTGGGGATCCACTTCTAAGCTATATTCTTTATGGTTAACTATTAAGATAACTTTAATCTTATTCATCTTTCGCCTGCCTCATGAATAATTGCTGTCAAAGCTCTTTTGATTAGGGTAGATATAACTTTGCTTTTATAGGGAGTAGACCATCTCTTTCCGGTAATAACAATCATTTCCTGAGCTATTACCTCTTCAATCTTTTCTAAGTCCAGTTCATTAATTTTTTGGCCATTGAGGGCTTTTTGTGTAGTCAGGAAGGACTGAGGGTAGGGAGTAGCTGAACCAGGGACTACCCTGCTATCCTGGAAAATACCTGCCGAATCGATTTTAGTTACTAAAGCAAGGCTTAAGCGAGCAATCGACAAAGCTTTTCTGCGACCAATCTTTTGAAAATTAGTAAAATAACCTTCGCTAAGTAAAGGAACTCTTATGGTAGTTAACAGTTCATTATTTTTTAATTTAACTTGGTAAGGTCCGGTTAAAAAATCCTCAAGAAGTAATTCTCTTTTTTCTTCCCGGGAAACTAACTCCAGGCGAGCCTTTAAAGCAATTAAAGGTGGTAAAAGATCTGCTGCCGGAGAGGCATTTACTATATTTCCTCCTATAGTCCCTCGATTCCGAATTTGAACTGAACCAATAGTCTGAGCAGCATTCTTTAACAAGGGAAAGTGCTGGTTAATAAGAGTGTCTTCTATTAACTGAGTATGAGTTACTAAAGAACCAATCTCTAAAAACTGATTCTTTAAGGTGATATATTTCAATTCATCAATATTGCTTATATTTAATAAATAATGGAAATAGGGCAAGCGAGGACTTTTTTTGTGCAGGTCTACTAGTATATCAGTACCTCCAGCTAATATCTTCACTTTTTCTAGCTTATTCAGGTAATCCAGGGCTTCTTCAATCTTTTTAACTGTTAAGAAATCAAAATTTACCATCTTTTAATCCTCCTTGCTGAGAGCATGCCCCAGTAATACCCGTTCCAAATTCAAAGGTAAACTCCTAATCCTTTTTCCGGTGGCTTGAGCTACTGCATTGGCAATAGCTGCTGCAGTTAATTCTAAGGAGGGTTCGCCGATAGATTTTGCTCCATAAGGGCCATAAGGGTCAGGATTTTCTACAATAATTGGTACTATTTCTGGCTTATCTTTTATGGTGGGAATCAGGTATCCATCAAAATTAGTATTCTTAATATAACCTTGGGAGGTCTCAACCTCTTCCATAATGCTATATCCCAAACCCATCATTACTCCACCGTAAATTTGACCCTTCAGGCAAGCTGGATTAATGGCTTTACCCACTTCGTGAGCTGCGGTAATCTTTAAAACCTCTACCTGCCCGGTAGCTGTATCTACCTCCACCTCGGCTATTTGACAACCATATACATAGGTAAAATAAGGTCGACCTTGACCTCTTTCTTCATCCCAGGAAATGTTTGGAGCTTTATACCAACCATAGGCAGATAATAATACGCCTTCTTTATTAGCTAACTGCACCATAGCATAAAAAGATATAATCTTCTGGTTGGTATTCTTATCATAAACATTCTCATTTTTCAAATATAAGTCGTCCTTTTTCAAGTTATATCGCTTGGCTACCATTCCTAAAATCGTGCCTTTGACTTTTTGAGCAGCTTCTCTTACCGCATTACCTCCTAATAAAGTACTGCGGGAAGCGACAGTCGATCCACTTTCCGGAGAAACCGAGGTATCCACCTCCATAAAGTTTATTCTTTCTATCTCTATCCCCAGCTCTTCCGCAACTATCTGACTAAATATTGTTTTTAAACCCATACCATTCTCAGCCAAACCAGTGGAAATCAGAACGCTACCATCATTTTGAACCGCTACAATTGCTCCCGCGGCATCAGTGGCCTCAGCCCCTAGGCTGCATCCCCGAAAACTAATAGCCATACCGATCCCTCTTTTCTTCTCCTTTGGCTGTGGCTGGCTATATTCTCTATATTTATTTATATAATCACTTTCTTTAACTGCCCGGCTAATTACCTCTTCTAAACTAACCTGATGATTATCTAATTTCTGTCCGCTAGCAGTAATAGAATTATTATGGTATATATTCTTTAGACGTAGCTCCAAAGGGCTCATTTCTAATTCCTCAGCTAGCTCGTCCATCAAAGATTCATTGGCAAAAATAACTTGCGGTGAGCCATAGCCTCTCATTGCACCAGTATAAATATTATTAGTATAGTACCCATAAGTATCAGTTTTTACATGAGGTAATTCATAAGGACCAGTAGCCTGTATCACCGAACGCCAGGTTACAAAGGGAGTCTGACAGGCATAAGCTCCACTGTCTGCCAGACATTTTATCTCCATCGCTATTAACTTACCCTCTCTAGTAGCTCCAATTTTATATCTCATTTTGTAGGGATGACGTTTATAACTTTCCAAAATTGACTCTTCTCTTGTATTAATTATTTTTACCGGTCGATCGGTTTTTAAAGCCAATATTGCTGCCCGGGCAGCTAAAGAAGAAATTACTTCATCCTTACCTCCAAATGAACCTCCTAGATGATTTTGAATTATTCTCACCTTATTAAGAGGAACCCTTAGTACTCTGGCCACTGTATTCCTACAAGCAAAAGGATTCTGTATTGACCCATAGATAGTAATCAGGCTATGCTGTTTGTGGGGTACTGCTACCACTACTTCCGGTTCAAGATAGCCATGTTCCGTAAATTGAGTGCTATATTCTCTTTCTAAAATTACCTCCGCCTCTTTAAATCCCCTTTCTATGTCTCCTTTTTGTAATCGATGGTGGATTACCTGATTATTTTTAAGTTCAGAATGTATTAAAGGAGCATCGTCTCTGGCTGCTTCTTCGGGATCAAAAATACCCGGTAACTCTTGATATTCTACCTCGATCAATTTTATAGCCTCAGAGGCAGCCTCCTGAGTCTCAGCTGCCACTACCGCAATCCCATCGCCTGCGAAAAGCACTTTATCCTTGGCTAGTATTTGCTGATCCTGGATAATTACTCCCATTTTATTATAAGGGATATCTTGGGCAGTGATAATCGCTTCTACCCCGGGATAGGCTAAGGCTTTATCAATATTTATTTTTTTGATCTGAGAATGGGGATATTTACTATGTAAAACTTTTCCATAAAGGAGATTAGGAAAAAACAGATCTGCTCCAAATTTAGCCTTCCCAGTGACTTTTTCATAAGCATCTACTCGTTTTATAGATTGATTTACTTTTTCATACATTATCTTTTCCTCCCCCTTTAATTAAACAGGAGGAATCTTTTTATCAAATTTTTTCTATCAATCCCGTCTTTTGATTAAACTCTTTAATTAAGTAATCTATCTGTTTAACTTGCTTCTGGATACTCCCCCAGTAATTATCATAATCATACCATTGAGCATTCAGCTCTGTTAAGTCCTTTCCCTGCTGTTCTATCCAGGTATAATACTTCAAATTATGAATTCTCTTTCTATCATAATAGGTTAATTCCCGCATATAATCAATAGATATTGCTTTTAGATTACGATAATAATCGATGGTGGCATCAGTCTCACTATACGGACCAAATTCCTCTTCCAATTCTTTCAATCTTGAACCATATAGCTCCATAGAATCAGTAAACACGGTTAAGATCAAGTCTTTTTCCGTAAGCTCATAATATTTGGCAAACTTAATGGCCATAATTAAATTAGCCACACTGGAAATTCCTAATAGAGGTAGCTGTTCAATTATCTCTTTAGAAACACCCTTTTTACTTAAGTATTTCTGACCGATGGGTTCATTAAATAAACGAATAAGCCCCATGGTATTATTATCATCAACAGCAATAACCAGATCAGTATTCTTCACATTATGAATCCAGGGTACATGCTTATCACCTATTCCTTCAATGCGATGAGCGCCAAATCCATTTTCTAAAAGGGTTGGACATTGCAAGGCTTCTCCAGCTACAATCTTAATGGTTGGGAATATTTTTTTTAAATAATCCCCACAGGCAATGGTTCCCGCTGAACCAGTAGTTAAGACCACCCCGGCTAATTTGTCCTTAGAACCACTAATCTGATTTATTACTTCTTCCATAGCCTGACCAGTGACCTCATAATGCCAGAGGTAGTTACCGAATTCTTCAAACTGATTAAATACCACCACATTATCTCTAGTCTTTCTCAGTTCCCAGGTCTTATCAAAAATTTCTTTTACATTACTTTCCGTTCCAGGAGTGGCAATGACCTCTCCCGCCACCTTAGATAACCAGGCGAATCGTTCCTTACTCATGCCCTCGGGTAGAATAGCAATCGACTCACAAGATAAAAGTTCGGCATTATAAGCGCCACCACGACAGTAATTTCCAGTAGAAGGCCAGACTGCCTTATGAAAGGTAGGATCAAACTGGCCAGTAATTAATCTAGGGACCAGGCAACCAAAGGTAGCTCCCACTTTATGGGCCCCGGTAGGAAACCATTTTCCAACTAAACCTATAATCCTGGCTTGAACTCCGGTTAATTCTGGGGGTAATTCCAAAAAATTAACTCCTTTAAACAATCCACCACTTTTTACCGGTTCATTCTTCCAGGTAATGCGGAAAAGGTTACAAGGATGAATGTCCCATAATCCTATATCCCTTAATTTATTTTTAATTTTATCTGGGATTAGTCCCGGATCTTTCATCTGCTCAAAAGTGGGAATAATAATCTTTCTTTCCTTAGCTCTTTCAATTGTTCTCCTCAGTTGTTCTTCCTTTATAGTCAAGTCAATCATTTTCTTTCCCTCCCCCGTCTCTTTTATTTTACAATTTTTTTATATTTTATTTCCCTTTATATCTTGATTATTTAACCACCATAAAAGTATCATTCAAAAAAGAATAACTTTTGGCTTTAAGGGAATTCTTTCTCCGGATGTCTATTCTGTTTGTTTGCCTTAAATCTATAAAGAGGATTAACCTTTTAGAATAAATATGTCCCCACAAACATTTTAAAGATTAAATATGGAGAATTTTCTTATTCTTCAAAGAAATCTATTTTTATATCTTAATTTTCTACCTCTTTCCATTTCTTCTTTATAGACTCTAAATTAGCTTCTATTACTAGCACTTCTCCGCCTGCTTTTTTAGCGCTGGCAATATCCTTCAATCCATTTCCGGTAACCAGCATAACCACCTTATCTTGCTTTGAAATTCTTTTTTCTCTTAAAGCCCTAATTATACCTGCCAAAGCAATTGCCCCCGAGGGTTCAGCAAAGATCCCTTCTTTTGAACCTAAATACTTAATCGATTTCAATATCTCTTCATCGCTAACGGCGATACCAAATCCCTTTGTTTCTCGAATATCTCTTATCGCCATCAAACGATTCCGGGGAATTCCGACCGCTATACTGTCAGCAAGAGTTTTCGGTTTTACGAACTTTACCTTCCCATCAGTATTAACTGCTTGAACGATAGGTTGACAACCTTCTGCCTGTACGGCAATCAGTTTAGGTATATGTCTAATGAAACCAATATGAAACATATCCTTATATGCCTTGGCTACTCCAGAGATAATACCCCCATCTCCTACCGGTACAAAGATATAATCCGGTACTTCAAAGTTCATCTGCTCTATAATCTCTAAAGCTACGGTCTTCTTCCCTTCTACCATATAGGGATTAAAAGCAGTATTTCGATTATACCAATGAAATTCTTTAGCCGCCTGGATAGAAAGTTCAAAGGCATCATCGTAAGACCCTCTAACCGTAAATACCGTTGAACCAAATACCAATAGCTGAGCAATTTTTGCTTCAGGCGCAGTTTGGGGAACGAATATATAACTCTTTAAACCCACCGAAGCGGCTGCTCCAGCTAACGAAGAAGCTGCATTTCCAGTGGAGGCACAGGTAACAGCTTTTTCACCTAATTCTTGAGCCTTTACTACCGCAACGGCCGAAGGTCTATCTTTTAAAGAAGCAGTTGGATTTCTGCCCTCATCTTTAATCCAGAGATTGGATATTCCCAATTCTTTCCTGATGTTCTTCGCTTCATAGAGGGGAGTCCAGCCAACTTTTAGTGAACCTATTTTACTGGGATCATCTATAGGTAAAAGTGGTAAATACCTCCACATAGAGAATTCGGTATCCTTTCTTAGAGTATCCTGGGTAAAACACTTTTTTATTTCAAGGTAATCATAAGTAACTTCTAAGATACCTTCATCTCCACACTTTAGACAGGTATAATTTACTTCCCCGGGCTTATATTCCTTACCGCATATTAAACACTTCAGTTTAGATAGATAGTTCATATTTATCTTTTCTCTAATATCTTCCCCCCATAGTTAGGCACATTACCGCCTTGGCAGTATGTAACCTATTCTCCGCTTCATCAAATACAATAGAATGGGGTCCATCAATTACTGAATCTTCTACCTCATTTCCTCTATCCGCTGGCAGGGCATGCATATACATAACATCTTTGTTAGCAATTTTCATCATCTTTTCTGTACATTTCCAATCCTTATAGGACTCCAGGACATCAGTAATTACTTCTGTACTCTGAGTGGTTACCCAATTTCCCCAATTCTTGGGAATAACTACTTCTGCATCTCTATAGGCCTCTTCCATATTATGGGTTATAGTCAAAGTTCCACCATGTTTTTCTGCATTTTCTTTTGCCTGCTGGATAGCCCAATCAGGTAAATCATAACCTTCTGGATAAGCCAGGGTTACCTCCATACCATATCGAGGGAATAAAAGAACTTGAGTTAGAGGAACCGAAATGGGTTTTTTATGAGTGGTAGCATATGCCCAGATAATAGATACCTTGGTACCCTTTACATCTCCAATCTTTTCCTTCATAGTCATTAAGTCTGCAATCCCTTGCATGGGGTGATATAAGTCGCATTGCAAATTCATAATGGGAACAGTAGACCATTTTGCCATTTCTCTTAAATATTTATTTCCTTTTCCCCAGAAACAATTTCTGCAGGCAATCCCATGTCCAAATCTGGATAAAATAATGGCAGTATCCTTAGCTACTTCACCATGGGCTATCTGCATGGTACTGGTATCCAGGAAATTGCCATGCCCTCCCAGTTGAGCAATTCCTGCCTCCATGGAATTCCTGGTTCTAGTAGACTGCTCAAAAAACATTAAGAATATTGTTTTATATAGCAGATAAGGTGTGGGTACACCCATAGCAAATTTTTTCTTCAAATCAAAAGAGACTTCGAGTAAGGTATCTACCTCTTCTTTAGTCCACTCTTGAAGGGTAATAAAATGTTTTCCTTTAAATAACGTTTTCATTTTTTCCTCCCTTTAACCTTAGTAATAGGTTAATTTTACTTAAACAAAATAATTAACATAAATTGTAGGTATCACTGAATACAGGGCTGTAGCCTTCACCAGCTCACTCTTCCAGGTCTTCTCATTGGGAGCATGGGCTTGGTCTTCATGACCGGGTCCAAAGCCAATGCAGGGAATGTTATATCTCCCCATAATGGATACTCCATTGGTAGAAAAAGTCCACTTATCTATCAAAGGATTTTCTTGAAATAATTCCTTATATGCTCTTATTAATGTTTGACAGGCCGAGCGATCCTCTTTCAAAACCCAGGTGGGAAAATAACTTTGAGTTGGATAAACTAGCCCTGTATACGAGGGTTCTGCATAATCATAGACTTCCACGTCTGCTCCGGAAGACTTAACTGAGGGTAAGTCTTTAATTTGTTCCATAGCATACTCCCAAGTTTCACCATCCGTTAATCTCCTATCTATGGAAATCGTACATCTATCAGCCACAGAACATCTGGAAGGCGACTTAGAAAATATTTCCGACACAGTTAAGCTTCCCTTGCCCAGAAAAGGATTATCCATTAAATTCTCATGCAATATCTGTAATTCCTGCAGGATAGGAGCCATTTTATAGATGGCATTCTCTCCCCTCTCCGGTGCCGAACCATGGCAACTTATTCCGTTAGTAGTTATTTTGATTTCCATCCTGCCTCTCTGTCCTCGATAGATGTTGCAAGAAGATGGCTCGGTTAAAACTACGAATTCCGGTCTGATTTTATCGTCTTCTATAATATATTGCCAGCAAAGACCGTCACAATCTTCTTCCTGCACAGTTCCGGTAATCAGCAAAGTATAATCCCCCTCCAAATGTAATTCCTTAATAACTTTACCTGCATACACCATAGAAGCTATTCCACCTTTTTGGTCACTTGCACCACGTCCTATGATAACCTCTTCATCTTCATAACCTTCATAAGGGTCATATTTCCATAATTTAGATTCCCCAATCCCCACTGTATCCACATGACCATCCATAGCGATCAAATGCTGTCCTTGACCAATGTAGCCCAGGATATTGCCCATCGGGTCTATTTGTACTTTATCAAAGCCAACTTTTTGCATTTCTTCTTTAATTCTTAATATAACTTCTTTTTCCTGGCCACTTTTACTAGGAATAGCAATCATGTCTCTTAAAAATTTGGTAATATCCTCTTTATAATATTCAGCCTCCTTTATTACCTTTTTAAAATCAATATTCATTTAAAAGCTCTCCTTTCTAGTTATTATCACCAATAAGATGATGTTGAAAAAAAAGATAAGAGGTGCTATTTACGCTTTAATAGTTTTCCATAACCCTTCTGGCCAATAATCCCTCTTTCTTTAGTATAAACTACTTCTCCTCTTACTATAGTCATAGATACTTCTCCTTTTAATTTTTTACCTGCCAGGGGAGAATATTTTCCCTTACTCTCTAATTTGAAAGGATCTATGCTCCACTCTTTTTGAATATCTATAATCGTAAAATCAGCATCACTCCCTCTCCTGATCACCCCTTTTTGGGGATAAAGCCCATATCTTTTAGCTGGATTTTCAGACATAAGCCTTTGAATATCCTTTAAAGTCAATTTTTTTTGGTGATAGCCATAATGAATTATAGCCGGCGCCATAAGCTGAATACCTGGGATACCCGCGTAATTCTGCCAGATACTGGAAGATGACTTCTCTTCTGGATATCTCCCTGCGGCATGATCGGAGCAGATAAAGTCAATGGAACTATCTTTTAATCCCTTCCAGAGTTCTATTTTATCCTCCTCATTACGTAAAGGAGGAGATATCTTTAATATTGCTCCCTGTTTTTTAAAGTCTTTAAGAGTAAACAGCAAATATTGAGGACAGGTTTCTACAGTTACATCAATATTATGTGCTTTAGCCCAGCGAATTATATTTAATCCTTCTTTAGTAGAAAGATGAACAATATGCAACTTGTTTCCTACTTTTTCTGTAATTCCTACTACTGACCATATAGCTAGGGGTTCTGCTTCATAGGTTCTTCCTTCTGCCCAGCTCTCTGGATCAGATCGTCCTCTTTCTTGTAAAAAATTCGAATAATAATTTACCAGATAGTAATCTTCCGCATGAACTGCACAGACCAAATCCAATTCTTTGAGAATTCTAAACGCCCTATCCATATTGACGGTGGTCATTCGGGGGTAGAGTTCCATGCCGGAAACAGTGTAAAATTTCACTCCCACAATCCCTCGTTCTTTTAATGCGGGCAGGCTTTTTTTATATTCTCCAGTTTCTACTTGCTCGGGAGTTACTCCTCCCCAAAAGACATAATCAACATAAGCTTTTCCTTTTATCTGGTTAAACTTATACTCAAAATTCTCAGCATTAATCACAGGAGGTATAGAGGTACAGGGCATATCGATAATAGTGGTAATTCCACCGGCTGCTGCGCTCCTGGTACCGGTTTCAAAGTCTTCCCGCTCAGTAAAGCCAGGATCGTCAAAGTGGACATGGGCATCAATAAATCCAGGAAATACAATATGCCCCTTTACATCAATCTCCTTTGCTCCTCCTTTTTTTAAGCTAACACTATTAGACGAAATATCTTTTACCTTTCCTTCCTGAACATAAATATTTACTTTCCTAAAGTTATCTTTTTCTACTATTTGGGCATTTTTAATTATCAACATCACTACTTCTCCGCTTAAAAAATTTCAGAAAATTAATGGGACACTGGATTCACTAAGATTAAAGTAAGAATTATCATTATAAAATCAAAAAACTTAATAATCTACTCGAATTACCAAGAATTATGATTTTCACTGATTTTTATCCATTTTTTTGAAAAGCTTGTATCTGTTGCTTTAGAGATTGAGTATCGGTAAAAAGAAAGGAATTGATTCCAATTTTTTGAGCGGAAAGAATATTCTCTTCAATATCGTCAATAAATACTGTATGTCCTGGTCTGGTTTTTTCTTCCCTTAAGATATACCAAAAAAAATCAGCATCTGGCTTAGAAAATCCTATCTTATTGGAGGCATAAACTCTATCAAATACATTATATGCTCCTTTATCAACCAGATAATTATAATGGGTATCCAGGGTATTGGTGCCACAGACTACCCGAGAAAATTTCTTCAGCTGTCTAATTATTTCTTCCACTTCATGATTGATTTTCGGATGGAAATATTTTTTAAATAAATCTTCCTTGATGGACTTTCCTAAAATATGAGAAAGTCTCGCCCAAAATTCTCGGCTATCTATCTTTCCTTTAAGCAATTCCTTAAAATCCTCTCCGGCATAAATAAAAAATTCTTCCTCTGTAATTCCTAAATCTTTACTTATGAAGGGAATATCCTTAAAATCATTGCATACCACTCCCCCCATATCAAAAATATAAAGAAAGATCATGCTTATCTTACCCTTTCCGAGAAGAATATAAGGCTGCGCCACTTAAAAAGTATTTAGATAGTTTAAAGAAAACGAGCAATATGGGAATACTGGCAATGGCAGCCACCGCCATCATAGCTCCTTCATCGGTATGCTTTTCCGCCATGAATTTAACAATATATAAGGGAATAGTTTTCATTTCTTCACTTTGCACAATTAATAAAGGCCACAATAAATTGTCCCATTGAGCTTTAAAGGTTAGAATAGCGAGGGTAGCAATAGCGGGGACACTATTGGGTAAAATAATAGTTCTAAAGATCATTAATTCGCTTGCGCCATCTATTCTAGCTGCATCTAATATTTCATCAGGAAAAGTAATAAAAAATTGTCTCATCAAAAATATCCCAAAGGCATTGACCAAAAAAGGAAGTATTAAACCCAGGTAGGAATCTTGTATTCCCAATCTAGTAGCTACGAGATAAAGGGGTATCATTATCGCTTCAAAAGGTATCATCATGGTTCCCATAATGACCATAAATACTAAATTTCTTCCTTTAAAGTAATACTTAGCTAATCCAAATCCAGCCAAGGCGGAAAACAATACAGTAGAAATGGAGACTACCACCGCGACTATTAAAGAGTTTAAAATATTTCTGACATAAATAAAACTACCGTCATTACCTTTTATGCCCTGCCAGTAATTCTTCCAGTAGAAATCCTTGGGAATCCATCGATAAGGCATTTTTAGTATGTCATTAGCAGTCATAAAGGAGGCAGTAAACATAAAGATAGTGGGCATAAGAATGAACATGGCCATCATGATAAGAAAAAACCAGATGAATATATTAATCAATAAAGAGGGGAGAAAATATTTATTCTTTTTTTCCGCCAATCTATACTGCATAATTTTTCCCTTCCTTAATAACTAATTTCATCAGCACGGGAGGTTTTAAATTGTATCCAGGTAAATAACATCATTATGATAAATAAAATAATACTCATTGCACTTGCCCTACCTATCTGATGATCCCGAATAGCAGTATGATAAATATTCAAGGTAATTACATTAATTGGGGCCAATGGCGCTCCTCCCTGGTTGAATAAATATTGGGTACTGAAAGTGCGTAAACATTGGAGCATAGAGATTATAGATACTAAAATAGTGGTAGGTTTCAATAGTGGGAGGGTAATGTACCAGAAGTTTTTCCAATCATTCCCTCCGTCTATCTTGGCTGCTTCATAGATACTCTGGGGAATCGAAGCCAAGCCTACAATGAAGATGATAGTAAAATAACCCACATATTTCCAAAAGTAGACCAGCATGGTAGATAATTGAACCATTACTGAATTAGCTAACCATTTATGGTCTACACCGGGGGTATGGAGGATAAAATTAAGCCATTGATTACCTAAGCCTCGGGGATCAAAAATTAATAACCAGATCACTGCTGCCACCACTGAGGATAGAACTGCCGGAGAATAATATGCCAGCTGTAAGAAATTTTGAAATCTCTTCCGAGAGCTTATAAAGATGGCAAAAATAAGACTAAAAACTAAAATCGGGATAAAAGTACCCAGAGTAAATACTATTGTAGCTCGCATAGAGTTCCAAAAATCCGGTGACTTCAAAAGATAAGTATAATTACCTAGGGCAATAAAATCAGGAGGCTTCAAGGATAATAACCTCTTTTTAAATAGACTGGTATAAAAAGCAGTTAAAATAGGACAAAAACTAAATAAGGAAAAAAAAATGAGTGAAGGAGCAACAAAAATCCATCCCCAGCGTGCTTTTTGTCGTTCAATACTATAAATCAATTTTGGCTTGCTCATTAAAAATAGTCCCCAGCAATAATTAAGGTAGGGCTAAGCTAAAGAATTACTTAGCCCTACCTTTTAAATCACTAATCCTCTTCCAGTACCTCTTGAACCTTTCTCTTCAAGTTTTGCAACGCATCCTTTGATGGAGTATCGGTTAACATAACTGCTTCTATGGCTTCTTTAATAAGTGATTGAATCTTGGCACTATTTGCTCCATAATATACTATATGACCCTTGGCCATATCATCTCTGAAAACATCTGAATAAGGCATAGACTGGTAAGTTTCAGATTCCATTAGTTTTAGGGTAGGCTGGATTAAGTTCACTTTGGTAAGATACTCTTCGGGGTGACTGAGCATATAAGCAATGAACTTCCAGGCTATCCGTTGATTTTCTGCTGGCTTTTGTCTATTAACCATATAATAATGTCCATAGTAAGCACAGGGAACCTCTTGAATTGCATTTTCGAAAACTGGGAAAGGCGCAACCATCCATTCGCCACTTTCATAGAATTCCGGATTGTCTGCTTTAATCCTGCCCTGCTGATAAAGGCCACTAAGGCACATAGCTATATCATTATTGTCCATATTGAAAAGTTTACGTGCATTGGTGTAGGTTGGAGAACCCAAATTCCGGCCATTAGGTCCCCATTCTTTCATATAATCTAATACTTTTATCCAGGCTTCTTCATTTATAATAGCTTCCTTCCCATCATCGCTGATTAACTTCCCACCCAGCTGTTCTACCATAGGTACCCAGGAAACCAGGTAATAAGGATATCTAAAATCAAATCCTCTCCTTTTTAGTATCTCTCCTTCCCGGATAGCTATCTTATCAGATACCTCCATCATTTCTTCCCAGGTTTTGGGGTAATCTTTATCCGGATCCAGGCCTACTTCGCGGAATATCTTCTTGTTAATATAAATACACCAGTTAGTTAATTCCAGAGGCAGACCATATAGTTTCCCCTGATAAGTAACGGGATCCAATACACCAGGAAGATAAGCATCATAAATTGCCTGCAAACTAGGATAGCCACAAGCTGCAAAATCAACCGGGGAGAGACGTTCATTAACTATATAGGCATATTCATCTTCAATAGACATATTAAAAATATCCGGTCCCTGGTTAGCTGCAAAAGCGGTAAGTACCAACTCTTGAATCTGTCCCGAACCACTAGTAACTCTTTTAATGGTTACTCCTGGATTAGCCTGTTCAAATTCCGCAATATATTTTTCTTCAATCTCGGTTCTATTTGGATCCTCATGGGTCCAAAAAGTAATCTCTATATCAGCTGCTGCCTGGATAGTTAAAATAAGTAACATGATAAAAAGCATAATAATTAAAGTCTTTTTCATTAAAAACTCCTTTCTTTAATCTAAATTTATTTATTTTTAAAACAGAACTTTTCTCTCTTTCCTCCCTCCTTTTTATAAATTTTAAAAACACTTATGCTAAACCTTGGGGTAGTTAAATCTTTTAAAAAATTCTTCTAATTTACCTGAACAAAGATCAGCCCATTTGTAGCTTTCGATAATAATCTATCCATCCCCACCACTTTTATATTTATTATTCTACTTGGGTTAAAAAATTCCTGCTTTAAGATAGAGTTTTCTTGGCTAATTTCTGATTATTTCGAAGCGAGAACCAATCTCAGGAAGTTTAGTCACCTCAATCCTTACCGGAAAAGCATTTTTCAGTGATTCTAAATGGGTAATAACTAATATTTTATCAAAATCTTCACTGATGGATTGAATGGCTTGTACCAGATTATCTATCCCTTCTTCATCCTGGGTACCAAAACCTTCGTCGATTATTAAAGTCCTTAATCTGGTACCCGCTCTTCTGGTCAATAATTTGGAAAGAGCAATTCTTAAGGCAAAATCAATACGAAAAGTTTCACCACCACTATATAATTCATAATCCCTAATTCCTAATTCATCACTTATTTTGATATCTAAAGTCTCCTTATAGCCCCCACTTTTTAAGTCACGTAGTGATTCAATAGTAATTCGGGTTTCATTACTGGTAAGTTTTAACAATAAATTATTCGCTTCTTCTTCAATTTCTGGTAAAGTATTTTCGATAATCAAGGCTTGTATTCCATTTTTACCAAAGGCTACCACTAATTTTTCATAAATACTCTGTTCCTTTTTCATCCTCTCTAATTCTTGAACTATTTCTTTTTCTTCTTTTTTTAACTCAAGACATTGATTAAATTTGCTCTGGTATGCTCCTCTTTCTTCTAAAATACCTTCTTTTTGGGTCAAGATTGACTTTAATATTTGTTCATCTTGTTTTATTTTACTCTGCAAGGGAATAAGTTCAGTTAATTCTTTTTTAATCTCCTCCTTTTTTATCTTTAGGCTCTCTAACTCCTCTTCCTTCTTCTGAAAATTTCTTTTTAATTCTAGAATACTCCTCTTTAGATCCTCTATTTTACTTATGGCTTCTTCTAATTTTGCCTTTTCGAAAGGGGAATTATGTAATGTTTCAATCTTTTGACTAACTTCCTTATGTTTCTCTAAACTATATCCAATACCTTTAATCTCATCATCAAGTATCTGTAATTTGTCTTGTTCTATCCGGGCATACTCTTTTCTCTGCAAGGTTTTTTCCATTTCGGTAATCTCATTTTGCACCTTCACCATCTGCTGAAGGGCTTGCTGGGCTTCCTGGTATTCCAGAGAGACTCTACTATATTTCTTTTGCCATATATCTTTTTCTTTTAGTCTCTGGTTGAGCTCCTTCCATCTATTTACCAACTTCTCTCTTTGCGCCATTAATTTATCTTCTTCCAGTTTTAAATTTTTTATATTAGTTTGGTAAAGGATCATTTCTCGGGTAAGATTAGTTTCAATCTTTTTCTTTTTCTCGTCATCTAATTTGGAAGCACATAAAGGACATTCACCCTCAGATTCTTCTTTTAACAGACGTAACTTTTCCTGATTGTCCTGTATATCTTTTTCATATCTGGCCACCTTACCTTGAAGAGTGTTTATCTGCAGATTAAGATTGTTCCCTTCCTTTCTGACTTCTTCGCTCTCCTGCTGGAGATCCTGCATAAGCTTTAGCTTTTGCTCAAAATTTAAAAGAATAGCCTTGAGTTTCTCTAATTTATCGGCCTTAGTCTGTAAATCTTTATATCGGTCTTGCTTGTTCCTCAAGTTCACGATTAAATTATTTCTTTCTTGCTCAATATGTTTCTCCAGAATAATTTTTTGTTCCTCTATCTTACGAATCTCCTGAAGTTTTCGAGTTAATACGTTATTTTCCTGACTACACTTCTGATAACTTTCAAAACTACTCAAAATTCTGTTTTTCTGAGAAATTAGCTGTTCACATTCTTTAAGTTCTTTCTCTTTCAGTTCTATCTGATTTCTCTCGTTTTTTAGCTCTTCACTTTGTTTTTTAATTCTCTCTTCCAAATCCTTCCCTTTCTCTTCTTGGAGCCTTAAAAGATTAATCTTCTCCCTTAATCCTTTTAATTCTTCTTCTTTTTGTTCTATCTCCCGAGAAATTTTTTGATAAGAGATTGATGTTTCCTTAATCTTTTGCTGGTAAAAATCAATATTGCTTATCTCTTGATTAATAAGCTCTAATCTATTTTCTCTGGCCAAAATCAGATCACTTAACTTTTTTAGGTGTAATTTAGCTAGATTAGCCAGTTCATCATAACGAGAAAGGCCCAAAATTTCTGATAAAATTTCTTTTCTTTCTCGAGCATTCTTCCTGCTAAATTCATCTATTCGCCCCTGCAGGATAAAAGCAGAATTAATAAAGGTAGGATAATCTATTCTAAGGGTCTGGATAATCTTATCCTGGGTCTTTTTTATGGATGATCCAGTAAGAGATATATATTTATTTTCTTTCGGATCAAAAACCTGGAATTCTAAACTAGAGCGGGAACCTTTTCCAGACCGAGAAAAATTCCGGATAACGCGAAATCTATCTCCTTCTAAATCAAAAACAAACTCCACCTGCATGTGTCTTTGACCAATCCGGAGCAAACTTTGGTCCGCTTTCTTTTCCCTACTGGATTTTCTTCCCTCTCCCCATAATACCCAGGTTAAGGCATCTAAAAGAGCAGATTTTCCCTGACCATTATTTCCCGAAAGACAGGCTATATGAAATTGATCGAAATCCAGTGATGGAACATTCTCACCATAACTGAGAAAATTCTTCAAAGTTAGGGTTACTGGAATCAACTTTCTTCCCTTCCCAATTCTTCAAATTCTCTCTCCAATTCCTGAGCATATCTTTTTAAATCATCTGACCATTTGATCAATTCGGGATTACTTTGAATATACCTATCCAGGGCTTCTAACATACCCAAATCTTCCGATACTTCTACTCTTTTAATACGTTCTACCGGTTTAGATTTTTTAGAAATAGTAGTTACTAAAAAAGCCTTTTCTAAAGCTTTATCGATCTTTTTAAAATCAAGTAAATCTTCTTTCTCTTCTTCAATATTATAAAATACCCTTACTACTGCATCGAAAATATTATATTTTTCAATCTCCTCTATTAAGGTCTTAGTCGGATCCTGATTATCTAAAATATTGACTTCTATAGTAATAAACTTGCGAGCTGGAACAGGGATAAACTGGTAAGAAGTATCTTTCTTATCAATATTTACCAGACAGAAACCTTTATCTTCCTTTTCTTCGCCAAAATTTATTCTCTCTATACTTCCCGAATAGACTACCGGTGGAGAATTACCCTGATTTAAATCCTGAAATTTATGAATATGCCCCAAAGCAACATAATCAAACTCTTTCTGAGCTAAAATAGAGAGGGGGAACACCGGGTCTCGACTGATCAGGGCTGATCTTTCGGAACCAGAATAAGTAGCTTCTGCAACGGTAAGGTGGGCGGTAAAAATTGCGGGTATTTCTGAATTTAAAGAGCGAGCTATCTCTAATATCTTTTCACTTACTCTTTTCTGAATCTTTGTAATAACTTCTTCATCAGCAAGGTTCCGGTATTCCTCTTTGGTGAAAAATGTACTCTTAGTAGGCCAGGGTAAACCAAAAATCTGAAGGGGACCTGATTTAGTATTAATATTTACCAATTCAGGTTCAGATAATACTTTCACCCCCGGAACTTTTAAGGTATCAAAAATATCTAAGGCAGTTGCTTTTCCAAAAGAAATCGGTATATCATGGTTTCCATTTACTATTACTATAGGAATCCCCGCATTGCTTAAGCGATAAATCTGAGCTGCAAACTCCCGCTGGTGGGTTGGACTGGGAGTATTATTTTTATAAGCATCGCCGGCAAAAATTGCTAAATCTATTTTTTCTTCTAAAGCAATGTCGATGGCAAAACTAAAACAACTTATAAAGTCCTTTAATCGGGTATGTAAACCAGTGGAGGGATCTATTCGTCCATAATTCTCCATTCCCAGATGAATATCAGCCAAATGAAGTACCTTCATTAAACTTCACACTAACCTTTTTAGGAATTATTCTTTATGAATATACCTTTTAACCATTTAGAATTACAAATTTATTATAACATAATCTATATCTATCTGGATTAATTTAAAAAATAGAGAATAATCAGCTTACCTTTGCCGTGCGGCACTATCTCCGGCTAGGTAGCCGGTACTCCAGCAAGCCTGCAAATTGTAACCTCCGGAAGGAGCATCCAGGTCTAAAATTTCACCCGCTAGATAAAGATTTTCTATTTTCCTGGATCGCATAGTATTAGGATCAACTTCCCTCAGGCTAATCCCCCCGCTGGTCACTACTGACCATTGAAATCCTAATAATCCGGTGGGGGTTAATTTCATCTCCTTCAAACAGTGAACCAATCTGTTTCTTTCTTCTTTGTCTATATAATCTACCTTCTTTTCTGGGTCTATACCGGTAAGCTTGATCATTACCGGTATCATCGACAAAGGAAGTAATCTCTTTAAAGAATTCTTAAATTTTCTACCTCTAAATTCTCTCCAATCTCTCTGGATCCGCTGATCTAATTGGGAAAAATTCAGAGCTGGCTTTAAATCTAAAATTAGACTTACTGGTCCCTTTTTCAATAATTTGCCAATATTTTTGCTCATATCCATTACGATAGGACCACTGATCCCAAAATGAGTAAAAAGCATTTCCCCGAAACGTTCATCCTGTTTTTTACCATTCTGAAACAAATAGAGAGAAACATTCTTGAGAGATAGACCTGATAAATCTTTTACCCACTGCTCTGCAGTCTTGACTGGATTTAGAGCAGGTACAGGAGGTATAATAGTGTGGCCCATCTTCTTCGCCCAGAGATAACCATCGCCAGTAGAACCAGTCTGAGGATAAGACTTACCACCGGTACAAAGAATGAATCTTTTAGCTGCAAGTTGTTCATTTTTCAATAAAATTTGAAATATTTTCTGATTCTTTACCTGTAAATCTATAACTTCTGAGTCTATTAAAACTTTTACTTTATTTTTGTTTAGAAATTTTACCAATACATTTAAAATATCTTGAGCATTGCCATAATCCGGAAAAACCCTATCTCCTTGCTCAATTTTCGCTTTTACTCCTCGAGATGCAAAAAAATCAAGAACTTCTCTAACCCCGAATACTTTTAAGGCGCTGTAAAGAAAACGTCCATTCCTCCCAAATTTTTCTGCGAACTTTTTAATGTCCAGCTCATAGTGAGTAAAATTACAACGCCCCTTGCCGGTAAGTAATAACTTGTTCCCCAGGGTACTATTCTTTTCTAATAAAACTACTCTTGCCCCCCATTCAGCTGCCCTACCAGCTGCCATCATCCCGGCAGGACCACCACCGATTACAGCTATCTCGAACGAATCTTGCATTATCCGGAAAAGCCCCTTAAACATTATCTCAGGATCTCTGGTGAAATTTTTTGTACTCTTCTTTGATAATAATACTATAATATCTCAAACCTTAAATTGCAATTATAAATACAATAATTAAGAATTCTGAAAAAAGTTTAAATCCAAACTCATTTCTGCTGGTCCTAAAAACGGCGATTTGCCTGAAATAAAAAAGCAGCACTTATTTTCTAAGTACTGCTTTTTTATTTCCTTTTAATTATTTAAGTTAAAATTTGCGACTACGATATTCACCTTTAGGTCTGGGTGGACGAGCTTCATCAATCTTTAGAGGACGACCAACAAAATCAGCATCATTCAATGCATCTTTGGCTTTTTTTGCTTCTTCTGGTGAAGACATTTCCACAAAACCAAAGCCTTTGCCTTCGATGATGTTCACACTCTTAACTTCACCATAACCCGCAAACAATTCACTCAATTCATCGTTAGTTACAGTGTATTTAAGATTTCCAACGTATAATTTATTACCTTGCATTCTTTCTCCCCTCCTTCTCTTATTATTTCTCTTAAGTTCAATAACGTTTCTTGGGGAGAAAAGAAGCAAAAAAAAAATTACCCTAATCCCTTAACGATAACATTATCAAAACACAAGAGATTACCTTGATAATCTGTCAATAAATATCTCAATTATTGATTTTTCAATTTTTTAAATTTAACAGTACAAATAAATATTTATTTCTTGAACAGACTGCTTAAGTATAACATATTTCTCCATTTTGTCAAATTATTTTTATGCAATTAAAAATTAAAACTGCACTGTTTTTTAATATTTTACGTTTCAAAAGTAAATTTTTAAAAACAAATCGAAATTATAATAATATAAGACCAAAAAGTGAAGTCTTATATCATGAAATAGCTACACAAAAAACTCACTGATTTTCAAATCAAAAATCTAATAACCCTATATCTAAAAAAGAAGGTAAAAAATAAAATATATCTAAAAAATTTTAAGGTTTAATAAAACAGATTCTTTGTTCTAATATAACGATTAAAAAATGATCACGAAAGCTTCTTTATTTACTATCTAATCAGGCCAAGAGAAGAGAGAAAGACCTTATAGGTGGATATAAGGTCGATTGTTCAGGGCTTGTTAAAGAGAGAACATTAGGTATATTAAGGTAGCATAATTAATCCC
>Ga0172366_10000056_pt1 | contig 57483 bp, 96 predicted proteins | sample LakKivSesite69cm_FD_114533 | JGI IMG/M metagenome (GOLD analysis project Ga0172366, IMG submission 114533) | Sediment microbial communities from Lake Kivu, Rwanda - Sediment site 69cm | ecosystem: Environmental > Aquatic > Freshwater > Lake > Sediment | place: Rwanda: Western Province, Lake...
CGAATGCCGCCCTTTTCGCCTCTGCCGCCAATGCCGCCTCTGCCGCCTCTTCCGGCTCTTCCGGCATTGTCGTCCATGTCGCCCATGCCGTCACTGCCAGATCTGCCGCCTCTGACGCCGCTGCCGCCCATTTCGCCCTTGCCGCCCGATTGATCTCTCCCGTCTCGACCGCCGATTCGTAACACGCGATCATCCCGGCGACGGCCCTTCGACACCCCCACTCGTCGTCGGTCTCGGGCAGCGCGGTCCGCAGAATCGCCGCACCCACACGGTAAGAGGCTCGCTCCCAGCGTTTTTCGTCCAATTCGGGGAATCGCTGCGCGATTGCCCCATACCGCTCTACCACGGACCACCAGTGGTCCCATGACGGCGCGTCGTCAATCCAGACCGTCAATTCGGCCATCCACGGCGGCATTAGTGACGCGGGACAAACCGAGGCGGACCTTGCAGCGCCGCACGGCGGGTGCAGCGCCGCGAGTAGGCACGCCGTCGAACGGCCTTGTTCATCGGTGCCCATCCACTGTTTCCGCGCGATACGTTTCTCAGCGATCATTTGCTGGAGATTCATCATCTCCATCATGGCTTCTCCTTTAGTACAAGTGGGACCCATTGCATTTTCTCAACCACCGCCGCGCTGGCCGACGAAACCACAGCAGGCTCGCCCGGATTCCAAGCCGCGATGGCTCGAACACTTTACTGGGAGATATTGTGGTTTTCTGTTGGGATTTCTTGCGACATGGAGAGTTCCAGCGCGACAATCTCAAGGCGAATCTTCTCGGCCTCAAGTTCCTGTATTGTTGGCGGTCGCTTGATGTAGAACGGTTCGTCTCTATCGGCCCGTAATGCCGCAGCTAAAGCGGTCCCAATTATGTATATGATGCAACCACACCAAGCTGTGACTGCGGAAGCTAGAGACCATTCCTTACTAGCTGTGATGTGTGTGGTGACGCCAACGTTTATCGGAATCAGGCAGACATACATGATCCAGCGCTTCCAGATGGGGTTGATTACGAGTTTTGATTGCATGGCGCGAGGAGGTTCGCTCATTGTATTCCTTGACTTTCTGCCACCTTGGCGAACTTGTTTTTCAAGAGTTAGCTTGCTGAAGGCGCGTGGATTGTCAAGGCTTGATACTGCCGATGGAAGCTTTTTTCCCGAGCCGTTGCAGGTCCGCTCGGCATTCGAGGATGAAGTCTTCGTAGTGGATGGCCTGGTCCTGGAAGAATCGCGCTACGTGCCAAGTGAAGAAGGCGGCGGAGGCGCCTGGAAGAACCATCAAGATGTTCATTTGCAACAGAGAACCGGCGGTGAAGATGGTCCAGAAGGCAGTAACGCCGAGACTGAATTGCTGGAGGACGAAGTAGATGTGCTTGCAACGTCTTGCTCGTTTCAGGATGGAGCGCATTTCACTTAGGCAAGTGCCTAGTCTCGCTTCGAGTTCAGTGATTCTGCGGGCTTCACCTTCGGTTTCGACATCAATCTTTGGATTTTGGCTCATGATTCATACTCTTCCGGCGAGATCGGCTCGAACATTTCTTGATAATGCAACACTCGAATCACTTGGCAATCCTCACACAGCCGCATCGTGAGTTTCTTGAGCTTCATTTCCTTGGACGGCGTATCGCCGCAAATCGAGCAGACTTCGAGATTGTGTTTATTTTTCTCGATGTGAAGCTCGGCGCACTGGGCGAGCATGAGGCTCTGTGCATCACCTTTCTTTTGAAGGTGATCGAACCAGGCGATGGAGTGTGGTTTGAAAAGCATCAGTTGGGTTTGCAATACTGGTTCAACTTGCGACAGGTTTCTTCGTCCATCAACTTGTTCATGTGGCTTTCGATGAGACCGACCATTTCAGGTGGGGGCTGAAGAGGACCGAATACATTGGCTGCGCCGCCAGGGTAAAGCCCGAGGGTGTAAGCGGTGTAGATTGCGTCCTTGTGTCCTGAAGCGCGGACGATGCACGCGCCGAGGAATTCTTCGTTGTTGATATCGTCATCGTTTGTGAAGAGTATCCACCAGAGCTGACGATTGGGGACGGACATTAGTTATTCGCTACTCGGTTGAAGAGTTCCATACATTCCGTCACGCTTTTTTCATCGAGGAGCTTCTCGAAATATTTGCTTTTAATCAGAGCCGACGTGAACTCAGCCGGAAATGACAACGGTCCAAGGATTTTTGTATCGCCCCCAGGATGAATATTGAGACGGAGAGCCACGATGACGGCATTCACTTGACTGGTAGCGTGGACGCAGCATGCTCCAAGGTATTGAGGCTTTTTGGACTTCGCGTCCTTGAGGAATGACAGCCAGTAGAGGTTCTTTTTGTTCATGGGCGGGGGTTTTAGAGTTTGATCTTGAGGCCCAATTTGTCGCGCATCTGGAGGAGCGCCTCCGCGTTTCCCATGGCATCGTCGACGGGGTTGTGGGTGTGTTGGGTTCGTCGAAGATGCTTGAAATTTTTGAAGGTGTCGTTGATGAGGCCCTTGTAGAGCGAGCCGAGGTTGGTTGAGGAATGGCCGAAAGGATTCGCGCCAAGGAATCTATGGAAATACCAGGCAATCCACATGGCGTCATACCCGTTGTTGTCTGAGATCAACATGAGGCGGTCGTCGTTGTGCTTGCGCTTCATGGAGTCAAGCCATTCGAGGAATTTAGACATCGTATCAAGGGGTAATGGCCAATCCGAGATTTCAGTCGCGTTGACTCCAGCGAGACGTAGGCCGATGTTTTCTGTTGGGCCTCCCTCGAATCCAGCGTCCTGGAGAGGTCTGACCTTTCCCTCGAAGGTGTCTTCGAGCCCAGGTTTGACGACAACTGCGCCAAACCAGAACATGGAGTAGAGACCCGGGACGGGGCCGGTGGCTTCAACGTCGAACATGATCCACATATTGGTTAAGCTCCCATCAATTCTCGATAATTGAACTTGTCTCCAAGGCACGCTTCGATCCCAACCTTTTCATCGGAAAAGCGAATGACCTTGCTATTTGAGACGTAGGCGTACTTGGGAACTGGGAGAGAGCCGGAGACAAAGGCTATTCCCTTTGGCGTGATACGGTAATGACCATTGCGGCTGCTGCCATCCTCTCTCGTGCCGGTGAAAGGCTCGATGAGTTCCCAGTACACAAGCTTGGCTTCGTCAGAGCGCTGAAGACGTTTGCTTGCGAGTAGGGTGGGCATGTGGACCCAGTCCGATCCAGTGGCTTGTTTCAAGAGCTTGTAAGCATTTGTTGTGGCTTTATAAAGCTCGATGAGAGCGCGCGTCATGGCGCTCGTGATTTTGCGACGGTACACCTTGACGAACTGGTCGCAGCATGGGCAGAAGAGGCCGACCTCCGCGAACTTTTTGACGTGGGCGCGAGCGTCGGCGAGTGTCATGGGGGTGGCGGAGGTTTGCGGGAGGGGGAGTTGGTTTTGTGCTGATGGCATGATGTTTTTCTCTACAGTCCTGGCACGAGAGCCCATGGGAAGTCGCAATCCGAGCACTTGTATTCGTCCTTCCCCTTGACGATGATGTCCAGGCTATGGCAGCGCGGGCATGGAGTTGGAGTCTCGTGCTGTGAAGCGCGCTTATTCCAGGTTTGAATAGCAGCCAGCCGGGTATCGCCCCAGGCGTAAAACTGGCAATCGTCGCACGAGACCTCATGCGGGTCATCATCCGGTGGCGAGTTTTCGTGGAGTTGATAAATAGAGGCTTTGCCATTGCACCCTGGACACGGCAGGAGCGTCGGTGATGTCGGTTCCGGATCGGAAGCGTGACGGTTTTTATGATGGGGGTGGGGATTCGGTGGAGGAACCTTGGAAGCGAGCCATTCCGTCAGAATGGGGATGATTTTTTTCACGTCTTGAATCGAGAGGGATGCGCCGCTCTCAGGGTCGTACTGCCAGTTTTTTGAGGAACCGTCGGGGTATCTGGATTGATAGGAAAATGAGACATTCTTTTCTGAAAGAATGAGGACGCGGCGCTCTGAGACGCAGTCGTCGGGCCGGTTGTTCTCTTCGAGGACGATGAATTTGGGAGGTGTCGTCATTTGTAGTTCTCGACTTCTTTCACGAAGCGTCGAGGAACAGCGCACACGAAGTGGCCATATGCGTCAGTGAAAGACGCGCTTATCTTCGAGCCTTCGACATAGGCCCATGAGCGTCCATCGCGGTCGTCTTGGACAAGGACGACGAGGTGCCTGGTGCCAGCCTCAGCAGTCCTTTTGCAGTGTTTGACAGCCTCCGCGTAGGTGTCCGTAAATATGTAACCGAGAACTTCGTTGTCTTCGTGCTCGGCTGTCTCGCCGTCGGTCACTATTTCGCAGGCCCATTCGTATACAGCGCTCATTTTGCTCTCCTTGTTATTAGACTTTCACGAAATACAAAATATTCAAAGCGGATTTCCTGAGTTCTTCGGCAGGAGGCGCCAATACTTGTTTTCGGTACTCCACGCACGCCAGATCGGTCGCGTGCGACTGGAGATGCGACTGGAGAGGACAAGGGAGACGGGGCTGCGAATGCCTGTGAAGGCATCCATGAGGTTGACCTTGACGAAGAATCCGCTGTTTCCGTCGAGGCCGGACACGATCCCTTCAATCCAGGACGTGTAGGTCAGTTCGTCGCCGGTGTCGGAGCGGACTTCGACTTTGTCGCCGATGGCGAGGGGTTTGGGATTGGGGTTATTGAATGTGTAGTCCAATCACTTCCAGCCTTTCAGTTTCCGCATTTCGACCTTTCGGCCCTGTTGTTCGGCGCGTGCTATGCCGAGTCGCATGCCGTCGGAGATCCCACGGTCGGTGTAGACGACGGTTTTGTCGGCGGCTTCGCCCCATTCGAGCCCTGCATCGATGCCAATGCGTCTCTCTTCGGCGTGGCTGTCGTTGAGGACGCCAGGGAGGGTGTAGAGGGCGTGGGATGCGAATGGGGCCTCACCGTTGAGCAGGCAGGCTCGCATGATGAGGTGGAGGTATCGGAGGTTTTCTTCGACCTCCTTGGGGTCGTTGTGGGCGTAGGGGGATTCGATGATGACCCGTTTCCAGTTGGAGCGCATGGGGAGCATGCCGATGCGGGGGGCGTAGTCCATGGTGTGCTCGGGGCAGACGAGGCGGGTTTCGCTTTTGGATTTGGATTTCTTGCCGTAGCGCGTGAGCACGACGTGACCCCAACCCTCCGGGGGTTTGTCGTGCTCACGCCAGTCGAGGCGTTTTTGGCAGCCGGGGTAGCCGCATTGGCCGTCGACCTTGGGCGAGTATCTGGAGGGTTTGGTCATGACGCTACCACTCGACCGGCACGTCCATGAGGCGCTGGTAGAGATCCAGGGGGATGTTGACGAGCATGGTTTCGGGTTTGGGTTCTTTTTGGACAAGGACCACGCATTGGTAGACGAGGTGTTTGCCGCCTTCCTCGTTGGTGTCTTCGAGAGGGGCGGGATTGCGCCAGATGATGGGAGCGCCGCCGAGGACGGGCGCGAGTTTCACGAGACGCCGAGGGCCGTGGCGTGCGATGTGGTGAGGTGCAGGCTGTGGGACGGCGTCGGCGAGGTTGATTTCCTGGATGATGTTGCTCATTGGGTGGGCTCCTCGGTCTTCTCGGCTTTTTCGATGACGGATGTCGGATAGGCTGACACCGCGTCGATGTGTGCGACGGTTTCGCCAGCGTCGTTGATTTCTACGTTCTTGGCTTTGACTGTGAAGTTGTTTGGGTCGGACTCAGCTTCAGCAGTGTTGGCGTCAGACTCGGGGGCGTCGTCGGCGGATTCGGTAGAGTCGGTGGATTCAGTAGACTCGGATGGCTCGGCGGATTCAGCAGATTCCGCTTCGCTCGAAGTTTCAGCAGCAGGGGTTTCTGCATGGCCATTCTTGAGCTTCTTCTTTTTCTTTCCAGCTTTGAACTTGGGCTTTTCTTCATCAGCCTTTGCGCGTGCTTCGACTTCTTCCGGCGTGCCAAACTCGGGGAGAGGCATCGGGGCATTTGGATCGCCTGATGGGCCTTCATCTTCGGACTCCAGGCCGGTGAGTGGGGAGGGTTCGGCTGTTCCACTTTTCGTGTCGACCGCCGTCGGATCGACGGAGGTCGCTTGCATCTCCTTCTCCATCTCGGCGATTGCGGCGGCGAGTTCGTCGTCGGTTGAGGTTTCGGTTGCGACGGTGGCGTCGGCCTGTTCAACTGGTGTGTTGGGGTCGGCTGCGGAAGCTTCGCCTTCTGCTTGAGCAGTGAGATCGACAGGCGGCGCTTCGACCTGGAAAAGACCGCTGAAGAGTGTGGCGAAGTTCTGAGCGCACGCATTCGCGATGGGGAGCAGCACGTTTTTCAAAACGTCAGGGGAGTTCTGCATATCGGCCCACGAATAGCCCGACCAGTAGAACTTGCCGAAAGCGGCCTGAGCATCGGCGCTTGGGAACTCGGTGAGTGCAAAGATTTCATACAGGATCTTGGTGAGGGCGACGAGTTCCACGTCGTCCATCTTGCCGAGGGCAAAGGCGATGGTCTGTTTGTTTTCCTCGGAGAGCTTGGTCAAATCATTGGCGAGGTTGCCGCGAAAGATGGTGTCACATGATTTGATAAGCGGGAGGCGAATGGGCGCTTCGATGCTCGCCTCGATTTGTCGAAAGGAATCCCAGGGGGTTTTCTCTTGCGCCATGCGGGCGAGGCTGGAGATGGCTTTCCAGCCCATGCCGTTGGGGTTGTGGGGTCCGAGCTTGGCATCGAGCAAGGTAGCGTAGAGCAGGCGGGTGATGGCAACGTGGTCAATGGGCTCGATGGCGGCGAGGGCCGTGTCGAGGACGGATTTTTCTTCGGTGGTAATTGGCATTGAGATGGACCTTTCAGACGAGCTTGGATTCTTGGAACTTGGAGCTTGAGAGGGTTGTGAATTAAGCGTTTTTTCCGATGAGTGACGGGTGGAAACTACCGCGACGGGTGAGGCCGGGGACATCTTTGCGAGCGCCGATGGTGAACTTGATGATGTGCGCGCAGATTTCTTTCACTGGTTCGGTGAGCTGACTTTCGTAGACAGCTTCGAGCAGTTCTGTGATCTTCTTTTCGCTCGCGCGTCGGGCGCGGGGCTCGAAGTCTTCTTTCTTGGCGTAGCCGTTTCGGCCTGGTTTGTAGGGTATGAAGCTTGAGGCCATGGTGATGGTGCGGCTCCTCCAGGCTGCGAGAATTTCTTCGGAAGATGCCGTGTGAGCGTAGTTTTCAAGCAGGCTGTGATTGATGAGCGGGTGTTTTTCCCGCCACGCCTCGCGTACGATTTCTGGTAGGTGGCGATACCATCGCATCAGGTTGTAGACGTAGGGCTTTGAGATACCCATGATTTTGGAGAAGAGAACGCCTTGAACTTCAAAGCGTTTTTCCATGTAGAGGGCGGTTTCAGCCAATTCGTAGTCAGACAGAGGGTTGGTGATGTGGCGTTCGATGAGTTTCACCCATTCCGGCACGACATCAGGCGTGGGGGATTCATCGGGAATGACGATGGCTTTCATTTCCTTCCACCCGAGTTCGCGGGCGGCTTCGAGTTCCGTGCCACCGCTGCGGACGGTGAACATGCCGGGTTTGGTGATGGCGGGCTGGCCTTCTTTCGGTCGGCGTCGAGCTGAGATTTGTGGACGAGAGGTGGAGAGGATGAGGCTGACTCTGATTTGGCCGTGCTCCTTGAGAGCGGCCTTGGCGCTGTCGATGCTTCGCTTGAGGTGTTTGGGCGCGCCTTCGTACTGGATTTTTGCGAGTGGTACGATTTCGCTTGGGGGTTCGCTGAGAATGCGTTTCATGGTGGAGGGCCTATTCGGTGGAGGGCCTGTTACTTCAGGAAGAGTTTGTTTTGGTCGATGAGGCCGAAGAGTTCGGAGAGTTCAGGCTTGAGGGTCATTGCTGTCAGGATGGATTGGACGGCTTCCTGGTACTTGGTGAGATCGATACGGCCCTTGGTGAGACGCCACCGCAGGAAGACGAAGGCGGTTTGCAGGGTGTCGGAGGTGCAGTAGTTTGCGATCTCCTCGATTTTCCCGGCGAGGTACATTTCGTTGACTTTGGTGCCGTCCATATCGCCGTGTTTGCCGGGACATCCGGTGAGCTGGGCGATGTAGTCGAGTTTGAGAAAACGTGCTGCACCGTAGTCGGCCATGGCGTCCATGAGATCGGCGTGTTTGTCTTCGGTGTAGCGGTAGCGGTAGTCTTTGTTGCCGAAGTACCAGGCGAGGTTCAAGCCGTGGCGGAAGCTGCGAAGGGTGAGGACGGGCATGTCGAAGGAGCGACCGTTCCAGGTGACGATGGTGGGGCGTTCCCGCGCCATGAATTCGTTCCATTCGCCGAGCATTTTCTTTTCGCCGTCGAGGAGCGAGAGATTGGAGTCGATGCGGAGGCATCCGATCTTGCGAGTGGACATATCGGGACCGAGCCAGACACAGCCGATGGCGATGGGGGTTTGGGCGTGCAGGGGCGCGAATTCGGCGGGAGGTGGGGGCTTCTTCACGACGAGTTCGGAGAAGAGTTTGAATTCGTCCTTGAGGTCAGCGCGACGAGCGATGTCGCAGGCTTTCTCGATATCGTCGGGGTGAACAGGGATGCCGTCTTCGAGGCGCTTGCTGGCGATGGTGACGAATTCCAGGCTGGCCTTGGATGGTTTGGAATCGATCTCGATTTTCTCAATTTGGTTCGCGAGAGATGCGGGCTGCCAGACGGAGTAATCGGGGACAGTTTCGATGTCCATTACGAGGTAGGAGTCGTCCATGGGTTTTCTTTCGTGGGGGTGGGAGGGGTTATTTCAGATGGTCGATGGCGCTGGATTCGTTCGAGAAATCAAGTTCTGGTTGAGCGGTCGTGAAGGGTTTGTATTTACGTTTCTTCACGGGCTTGGGTGGCGGCGGTGGCTCGATGCCGAGGCGGTCGAGGAGTTGTTTTGTGAGCTGGCCGCGATATTTGGTGGCGAGCTTGAGCGCAAGGTGAGCCTCGCGGTCAGAGAATGCCTGGCGTTTGAGTGCGAGGCTGTTTCCGATGACGGCATCGAATTTCGAGAAGCCGTGGCTTCCTTCGGTGGCGGCGTCTCTGCGCTTGGCGATTTCGAGCAAGGCCTCTTTCGCGAGGATCTTCTTCCAGAGTTCGACCGGTGGGGGTGGAGGTTCGGGCACTGCGGGCTCGGGGCGTGTGCTGACAAAGCCTTTCACAGCAATGTCGGTCGAGTTGTCGAGGGCACGATCTGCGATCTCTTGCTTCTCGACGATCATCTGGGCCATGCGTGCGTCGAGCGACCCATCCAAGACCAGATGTTGGACCAAAACTGACCCAGATTGGCCGAGCCGATGACACCTGTCCTCTGCTTGAAGTACGTTACCTGGCGTCCAATCTAGCTCGGCAAATACCACATTTGAGGATGCAGTCAACGTGATGCCGACGCCGACAGCGGTGATGCCGCCGATGAACAGCTTCAGGCTTGATTTCTTGTCCTGGAACTGGTCGACGGCTTTCTGGCGTTTCTCCTGTGAGATCTCACCGTAGGCCATGGCCGAGATGTTGGGGAAGGCTTCGTGAATCTTCTCGATGACTTCCTTGTGGTGGGCGAAGCAGACAATCTTCTCGACGCCTTCGTCGAAGAGCGATTCGAGGTGCTCGATGACCTGGGGGACTTTGACGAGCGCGACCTTCTTGCGCATGGAGGCCATTTCCATAAACGCAACACGCTGGATGTACTGGAGTTTGTCGACGGCGTTGTTGTATCCGTTTTTGTCCTTGTTTTCTTCGGCGGCAGCAAAGGCCGCGTTGACGAGTTCGATTTCTTCGCCGAACTTTTGATCCCAGAGTTCTTGTTCCTCGGCGATCATAATTTTGGCTTTTTCGGAAGGCGGCAGCGAGATGACCTGGCGGCGTTTGGGCGGCAGATCTTTGAGTACGTCTTCTTTGAGGCGACGAATCATGCAGATGGAGCGGAGGCGCTCCTGAAGCTCTTCCAGGTGGCTTGCGCCGTCGAATACGAAGACCTTCTTGGTCTTGCTGACCATCTCTTCGTGGCCGTTGCAGTAGCGCATGGCGAAGGCCTTGAAGTTTCCGAATTCGTCGGGTGCGAGGGCCGAGATGATGGGCCAGATCTCGATGGGTCGGTTCGGGATGGGCGTGCCGCTCATGAAGACGCGGATGCGTCCGAGGTCAGCGAGCCCTGGCTTTTTCTTTTGGCGGTCGCCGAGGACGGCCTTGGTGCGTTTGGCGTCCTGCGATTTGAGAAAGTGACACTCGTCGGCAGCAACCAGGTCCCATTGCCGCTTGAACAACGACTCAACAATCTTGGTATTTTGCGATGGGATCTTCGCCTTGCCATTGCATTTCGGACACGGAATCGTTTTCCTGCCCTGGCACAGATCGCATAGCAGGGGTTCGCGTTTTCCATTGCCAGTACCCTTGCAGCGCGGGCAGGTGACGGGGGCCTTCTCGCCCTTGCAGGGACCGTCGCATTTCTTGTGGAGAATCGTCACACGGTTGTAGTGGACGATGACGAAGTTGGCTTTGTCTGGAATGGCCTGATCTTCGTCGACCACATGGATGAGCCAGCGGCGGTCATCGGGGACCAGCCACTTTTGCGTTTCGCGTTTCCAGTTAATTCGGAGGGAGGCGGGGCATATAACCAGGACGCTCTTGATGGACTTGTCAACGTTCACAAGTCCTTGAATTTGCACAGTTTTTCCAAGCCCGGGGGCATCGCCAAGCAGTGTCCCTTCCCGCTCCGACATATACTGAATTCCGGCCTTCTGATACCCGAGGTAGGACAATCCTTTGGGGCAGGGGATTTCGAGATCGGTATCGGTCGCCCTCGACATCTGAACAGCCTTCAGGTGTTTCGCCAACGCTTCCTTGGCGAGTTCGTCGGCGTGGGAGGAGAGCCGCGCAGCCGACTCATACCGGCGCGTCCACCAGCCTTGCTTGAGGCCAGCACGACACGCGGCACACGACGCGGGACCTTTCGGGCATTCGTTGAGGCCCGGGTGCCACTGGAAGGCGGCGGCGCGAAGGTATTCCTTTTCGTCGAAGTTGGCGATGGCAACGAAGATGCCGTTACGAAAGGTGATGCGCATGCAGCAGGCTTTTGTTTGTCACGAAATACTTAGAAGTGCAAGAGGGAAGCGGGTTTTGTTCGCCAGAGTATGTATCCCGTAAAAGTCCGAATATGATTGACGATGGCGTCCCGTTCTGCTTGGACCTTCAAGTGGTCCCTGCCTTGGACGGTAATCATATGAGGTTCGAGATCATCCTCATTCGGCATAAGCTTGACAATCACCCTCTCATCTTCGGCGCTCTGTCGGTTACGTGAAGCTGACAAGATCTCCGAACGCGGGTCTTTACCAGAAGCGTGCAGGTATTTTTCGGGAACGGTGAAGGCGATGATGACGCCGTGAAAGGTCAGAAGAGGGAAGTAGTCTTCGGCAGTGCTCACGAAAGCTCCTTGCATCATGTCTTGATTTTGAAGTCGCCCTCGACGGAGGCTCCTTGCACCGGTTTTGCTTTGAAGTGTTCGGGGAGCTTGGGTCTGGGATCTGGATGACAGGACCAGCCTTGCGCGCCCATGTGGCCGCGAGGCCCACCAGGGTAGACTCGTTGGCCATGTTCATTGAATGGGATCGGATCGGTTAGATACGATGGCGGGGTGCCATGCTGACCCGGACAATTTGGGCATGTCGTTATGCCGCTGTATTGGTTCGTCCACAACGTACCGCCACCGCGTTCATGCCCTCCGAATTTTCGATGACAGATAGGACACGGTAGCCAGAAACGACCTGTGACGAAAGCTCTGAAACAATGATAAAGGCGGGAGAGGCTCATGTTTCTTTTTCCTTTTCCTTGGATTGCTGGAGCTTGATGGACAGAGGCAAGGCGAGTTGAAAAATTTCTTTATACGCTTTCACGTTGTCGAAACGTTTTCCATCGAGCCAGGCGGAAGGGTCGATGAGAGGCATGATGGATTCATGGGGCCGTTTTCGTCGCCGAACAGGAGGGTGAGAAGGTTGTCTTTTTCTTGCATGGTCATGTTCCGCCTTGTGACAGCTTGAAAAAGAACTTCATGATCGGCGTCATCTCTTTGATCATGTGATGTTCGGTGAAGCGACAGCTATTGGTGCTACGCAGGCGTCCACAGTAGTCGCATTTGTTTTCAGCCTGAACGCAGGCTCGGCGGATCAATTCGGCAATCAGCGTTGATTCATGGTATTCGCAGAGTTCTTTGGGGCTGCCCATGGTGCGATTGTCCTTTACTTTCCGAAGGGGACGATGAAGACGACTTTCTTCCCGCAGGACGGGCAGGTGTGCTCCCAAGTCCCCGGACTGGAGACCATGTATTTTGGACGTTCGTGCTCGGGGTCTTGGCATTGTCGAGGGAGTAGCCATGGTAATTCTGCGAACTTTAGTGTGGGCGTGGGCATGGTTTCCTTTCACCGGCGTCTCATGGCCGCCAGATCTTGCTGTTGTGCGATGGCTGCAAGCTCGGCAAAACGCCTGGCTTGATTCAGATAATCTTTGGCGAGCAGGAAGTATTGTTCGGCGGCGAGTGAGAGCCCGGCGGGGTCGCGTAGGGTCTTGGCCGAGAAGGCTGCGATGAGTGAAGCGATTTCGCTCAATTCGTATTCTTCAGATTCCTCATTTGACATGGGCGTTCCGTCCTGGTCACTGACCGTTGGGGTGTGTCTGCATGTCCTTGAGGGCTTCCCAGTTTTTCTGGAGCCACTCATTGCTGTAGCCATACGCCTCGCGCATGCGGAGGTACAGCCGATTGAGCAGTTCCTCATGTGTGCCTACGCGGATGATCTTGGTGGCCTTGTAGATGCCGAACGAGGTGCGGCCCTGGAACGGGATGTCGCTCTCGTAGGCGACGGCGACGCGGATGGCATCTTCGCCCTTGCCTCGGGCCTTGTGGCTGTCGGCGCGCAGGGAGGTGTAGACCTTGACCCACACGTCGGGGTGGTGGTGGTTGGCTCTGACGTAGACGATCTCGGAGCCTTTCACGCGGCGCGAAAAGCCGAGGCCGACGAGGAAAGCCTCAAGAATCTGCGGGTTTAGCTCGACGTACTTTGCCATGGGTCTGCTTTCGGTATTTTGTTGAGAGACGGAGTATTTTGCTGAGAGAACTAAATACTCACATAAGAGACGGCCTTTCTTCAATAATTATTTCAGAAAAGGCTGTTTGACGCTCTTTTTGTGCGCGTGTAGGTTCTTCCCTGTTCGACGGTATCGAAGTTCGATAGTGAGCCAAGATACCAGATACCCTCAAAAAGAGAGACAAGACAAAATGGCAACGAAGCAGACGAATGGAAAAGAGAGCGCAAAGGAAGAGACCATGGCACTCCCGGCAGGATTCCGCCGCCGCAGCTCGGTCACGGATGCGCCCTGGGTCGCACAGGAGAAGGGCAACGTGTGTCGGGGACATCTCCTGAACCGTTACCCTATGAACGGCATGGAGCCTGCTCGGTACTACTACCAGATCGAGTTGACGGCGCCTTGCAAGGTTCGCGTGGGCCGTGGCGATGATGCTGAGATCCAGCAGGCCGAGGCCGGTGAGGTCGTGAATCTCAATGAGAATCACAAGACCTCGTGCTTGCGCGATGTGGAGATCCCCGAGGTCATCGCAGGCGCAGCGTACGATGTCATCGTCCAGTTCGGCGACAAAATGAAGATCGGCGGCGGCAAGACGATGTGGAAGATCGACGTGTCGACGAAGCAGTTGAAGGCGCCAACCTCGCAGGTTCGCCCGCTGGTCGACGTGGGCGCTTCTGCATCGGGCGAAGGTGAAGAAGCACCCTTCTAGTCTGTAGACGGGAAAAACCTGGTCAAAGTTTGACAGGTTTGATAAAACCGCCGGACGGTCTTTCGAGAGAAGATCGGACGGCGGTTTTTTCTATTGTGTGATTTTTGAAAGGATCTGAGATGTCTCAAGCAGAAGCGCAAGAAGCAGAGGTTTTCATTCGCTACATCGCAGACGAAAAGGCGTATGAGGCCAAGATTGGGACGGAAAACGCGCCGTCAATGCGATTCGATCAGGACAAGGTCTCGCAGATTTTGTCAGTGATGACGGCAGACATGGCAAAAGTTTTTTCGTTGCTTGTGACCGAGGCACGCAAGGAGCCCGAGGGTCGCTGGGTGAGCGCCAGTACGAAGCCCGCGCAGAAGGGGCAGGTGGTGCTGTAAATGGACCGCGATTTACAAGAAACGTTTCTCGATGCTGAAATTATGCGTAGTGCGAAGACAGCTTTGAGTGTGCCCATGAAGATGAGGCTGATGGTCGTAGAACTGATATTTACGGGAATGTCGAAAGACTTGGCGCTCGCTCGATTCAGTTCTTTATGGGACCATGTGGAGACGAATCGAAAACAAGTCGAAGAGAAGATACGTGCCGAGGCGGGACTTGGAACCAAAGAGGATGTTGGATAATTGACTGTTCCTGGGGCCTATTTTTGTGGGCAATGTGGAGAGGACTGGGGTGAAGACCTGAACTCAGTCTGTACGCGCTGTGGGAGCGTCGAGAAGGTTGATTTGTTGGCGACAAAGGGCCGGATCGTGGGAGAAGCCCTCGCGACAGCGGTATCGCCCGGGGATGCGCTGACGAAGACACTGATGGGAACACTGGGGTCTTTTGTCGGGCGGCGCATGACCCGGGGACATCCTTTGATTTCGATTGGTGAGGTCAACTTGCGACCGAAGGGCATGCGAATGCCGAAAGCAGCGAAGACTCCGAAGCCACCGAAGGTCCCAAAAAAGTCGCGTATTCGGAATGAACTCACGAAACGCAACAAACCGAATGACAAACCTTGACACGACTCTGACTTTGTTGAGAATACCTCCATCCTCCATGACAATTTCCGAAGACTTCCTTGCATTCAAGAACGTGGTCGTCAAACGTCACTCTTTCAAAAGAGGGGACAAGGTTCCGGTCGCAGTCGAGGGGGGCAGCGTGGTGCGAAAGCTGATGCCCGCCGACGGTTGCATCTACGTCGACCGGGAAGGTCGTGAGATGATCGAGTTCATCTTGGACGAAGGACCTTCAGCGTGATTACCAAGGCCGTTCAAATCACCCTCACCATTTCTCGGACCATGACCGTGGTCCTCCCAGACGAAAGCCGGGAAGAGGAAATCATCAAGCGGACGCTCGACAAGGAGCAACGCAAACTCGAAACCATCGGGTGGGAAATCGACGACATCGACCGCATTCACGCAGACCCACGTTCGGAGCATGACAGCGACCTGGATGACGACGATGACGATGATATCGAAGACGATGATGAGTTCAACTCGAAGACGGCTGACGCTGAAGCAGCAGACGATGATGACGAGGATGCGGACGCCGATGAGAACGAGGGCGAGGACGAAGATGACGACGAAGAAGACCCAGACGAGGGAGAGGACGAGGCTGAAAGAGAAGATCGCGTCGATGCGGAGGACGAGGACGAGGAGCCAGACGAGGATGAGGATGAGGAGGATGATGAGGACGACGAGGGCGGCGAGGCTGATGAAGATGATGAAGATGGTGAAGACGCTGACGACGATGATTCAGGCGATGACGACGGGGAAGATGACGAGGAAGAAGAGGACGAATAGTGGACCCCAAGCTGCTTGCCCTTTTGTCTCAATTGATGTCGGCCTCTTCACTGGAGAAGATGGGCCAAATTGAAGGAATGATCGCAAAATACAAGTTCGCCGACGGCTCTACGACTGAACTTGTTCCAGCGCTCTGCAAGTTCATCATGTCCAATCTTGATCAGAAGGAAAATGCTGTGTTTTTCGTATCACACATCATTGATGCTTCATTCGCCGCAGGCCCCGAGTTGGAACGACTGATGGCCGATAACGCCGACACGATTTTAGCCTTGATAAAACAAGCTGAAGCCAAGGTCGGAGTGAACGGAGACGCCAAGTGATCGTGGTCGTGGAAGGCGGAGACGCATGCGGGAAAAACACCCTCTGCCAGTCTCTTCATCTCTGGGGGAAAACGGTCTTCAGCGAAGTCAGGACCTACTCATTCCCTCAATACGACAGACCCTTCGGTAAGATCATCAAAGAATGGCTTGTCTCAGGTCGGGCGAAGGAAGAAAAGCTGGCCTTCCAGGCCATGATGACGACCGACCGATATTCGGTCGCGAGTGAAATCGCCTACGGAGGCAAGGACATCAACACACTCATCATCATCGACCGGTGGTGGCAATCCAGTTACGTCTACGGTGTTGCTCAGGGACTCGATCCGAACCTTATTGATTGGATTTCTTCGCGTCTCCCGAAGGTTGACTTGAACATTCTATTGGACTTGCCCGCGAGCATTGCAAGCGAGCGCCGCCCTGAGAAGCGTGACAGCTACGAAAAGGATTTCGGGCTCATGCAGCAGGTCGAATGGGGCTACCGAACGCTGTGGCACAACAAGCAATCGTACGGAAACTGGTTTAACATCGACGCCAGAAAATCAGCCGAGGCCGTGCTGAAGGAAGTCGCCGGGCTGATTCGCGAACGAAAGCCGGAGTTTTAGAAGGGGTACAGAAGGGGCATGGCAAAGGGTCTCGCACAACTTCTTCGTGACTACGAGAAGCACGTTGTTTATACGACCTTGAAGGCCAATGCCATGGACAAGGCCAAAACAGCGCACGCCCTTCAGATCACCCGTCGAGCCCTGGACAAGATGCTCGAACGCCATCGGCTGGTGGCTCCTCGATATGCGAAGCCACTTCCGATCCCACGAATAGCGAAAGAATCAAAATCATGACGACTGAAAAGACCGCACAGAACAAGGACATCCTCGAAACGCAACGCCTTTTGCAAGGCTTGGCTGAGCGCGTGTATCAGACGCAGTGCCAGGTTGGGCTTTGGGATGCAGGCGAGGTGAAAGAAGATCCAAAGTCGGTGATGTTGGATTTTCTTTTGCTGAGCATGCACGCCAAGCTCTCGACGATTCATCAGTTGGATGGTTCCGAGGAATTTGATGGGGCAAATCCGGAGCGCGATGAGATTGCAGAATTGCTCGTGGAAGGCGCCGTGGAACTCCTGGGAGCTGCGCAGATGCGGACCTCGAAGGCAGGTGAAATGTTCCTCAACACAGTCGTCTTGCAGGCTCGGCAGGCGCGCGAGATGCTGAACGATTTGCCGCCTGAGCTGGAAATTGACACGCCAGAATCCGCTCCAATTCCTGAGCCCGCCCCTGAGACCGAAGATATTTTGCAGGCCGCCATCAAGGTTGCGCGGGCATCGGGATACATGCCGAAACCGCCCGCCGAGTAGTTATTCGTGGTCTAAACAATGTCGAAGGAAAGAAAAAACATGAACAAGGAAACCCATGCGTCGGATTCAAAGGTACAAAAACCGGAAGTTGTACGACTCACAGGAGAAAAGGTACATCAACATGGGGGAGTTGATGGCCCTCGTGGTGAGGGGGGAAAACGTCCAGGTGGACGACAAGACGTTGGACCGGGACCTGACGGGATCGGTGCTGGCGGAGGCGATCTCACGTCGTCTGCGGGTAAAGAACAACGACCGGGCAGTAGTCGTTTTGACGATGCTCATCCGGGAGATGGACCCAAAGGCGGAATGCCTCGAAAGCCCATAAATGCTTCACCGGAGCTGCTCGCGAGGCTGAAGGCTGAATACGAGCGTGGCGCTGAGAAGTACATGCGTATGCTGGACGCGCTTCGGCCTTCACGGCGCGACTATGTGATGTTGAAGCATGGCCGACGCAAGCTGTGGCTGAGTGATCTTCGGCAACGAATTGCCTTGATTGAGGATGCGCTGCAAAGCCGTAAGAGCTGAGATGGATGTGACTCGGGATGCTCTCTTGGAGATGGCAAGGAGGGAGTGTTCGGCCCTGGAGCGCGAACGATGTGCGGCCTGGGCTGAACACGACCGATTGCCAGAAGGGGAGCTTCGCGAGGTCGCTTACAGGAAGGCATTGAGGGTCGATCAGGATTATTTGAGTTCGGTATGGCGGTTGGCCGAATTGAGACCGGAATGGAGTGGAACATGACGACGATTTTCAAAACGAAGAGAGACATCGCAGAATTTCTGAAACAGTCGTCGGTGGTAGCGGTGGAGAGGGATAATTGGGAGGGGCATGAATCTTTCAAGGAGGTTGAAGAAGAGCTTGTGAGTCTCATCGCAGGCGCCAAAGATTCGCCTGATTTCGGTGAGGACTGGGGCGAGTGGCTCGAAGAAAATATTGATGAGTTGCTTGGTGAAGCGGTCTCGATTGTTGCTTGAGGCACAATATTGGAACGCACATTCACCATCGGTCTTGTTGAGGGCTGGGCCGCGCGATTCGTTGCCATCGGACGTGGGATGGATTCCACTGGAGATTGCGGAGTAAAATGCACGAAGATGTTCTGGAGATGTCGACAGAGCAGTTGCGGGAGGAAGTTTTTCGGCTGCGCAGGTTACGTGGTTCAGCGTATGAAATGATTGCGTTCGCGACCGAGAAGATCGAAACGCCAAGTGGTGAAAGAGATGAAAAATTGCGTGAGTACTGGCTCGGATTTTGTTTTGCGCTTCGGGAACTTTTTGAGATCAAGGACTAAATGCTGAGTCCACTCGGTCGTTACATTCTGCTTTTTTCTGGAATGGCGCCACTCACTCTGGCGGCAGGTTTTTTTCAATTGTTGTTCGGAGGAGAGTATTGGCTGCACTGTGTGGTAATGGCTTTCGCGATGATTGTGGCGTTCGGGCTGATGATTCGCCATGGCGCTCGGAACTTGCAGTTTCAATACCTGGATGCGGTTATTGTGAAAAGTTTACCGACGCTCGTGGCGAGGCTGCTCGGGTATAACCTGTATTGTTTCGAGACTGCGGGAGAGGATGATGGGCCTTGCTTGCTGATGACGAGGTTGCGTTTTCAGATGGATGTGATACGGCAATTGCGCGTGGTCCGGCTGACATATTCTTTGTATCTGCATGTGAAGGAACCCCACGAATGACAAGAGAGCAGGCGCGCTGCCGGGTGTGGAAGGTCCTCTGGACTTCCCTTGCACGAGACTTGAATGCTTCCGAGCGGGTAGCTGGCGAGCCGCACTGGCTCGTTCATCATGGGAGTCCAGAACAGCGACCGCTCTCGAAGAAAGACATCGAGCGGTTGAAGGAAGCGGGGAAGGCGATTCTCGATGAGCTTTACGACAAGGCGAATGATCTGTAGGTAGTGCATGTGATGACAAACCTGGAGAAAATGGCGAAGATGTTGCGAGCCACGAGTAATGGCGACGCAGTTGGTAAGGCTGCGGTAGAGGCTGTCTTTATTGCCTTGAATCAGCCAGGCTCGGTTGTGCGTGTGAGCATCGACGACGTGGCGCACATTGAGATATGCAAGCGCATCACGCAGGCTCTCGATATGCTCTTCTGCATCGACTGGGATAAGACGATGGCGCTCGTTGCATCGGGGAAGAATGTTCTGGAGTTGGTGAATGAAAGCGCGGTTGAGTTTCAGATTGCCAGTACGGTAAAGGGATTCGGTGAGGCGAAGGAGATCTTCAGGGGCGAGCTTTTGAATTTGTTCACCCGTGCAATTCGTCACTGAGCAGCGACGCTGTCGCGACGACACTGGCCTCAAACGGTTCGCGGTTTTCGGGCGGTGGGGACTGAGCGGGGATCGACGGAAAATCGGGGACGAGTTGTTCGGGTGGGGCAGGAGGGTCGGGTTCGGGCTTGGCGAGCGGACTGCCATTGCCGAGTCCGGTGAGCGCGAGGCCGCGCACGACTTCTTCGAGCTGGACCCATTCGTCGCGGCTGAAGGTTGAATGGCCCTTGGCCTTGTTGTAGAGGCGGGAAGCCAGGTTGTGGAAGGCCCGCCACTTGGGAAAGTCGTTCAGATCGATGGAGGGGCCGTCGATGCGGTGGGTGGGCGCGGCGGTTGGGGCCTTGACGCCCTTGGATTTGCAGGCCGAGCAGGGGGAGTAGTACGACGGAGCGCCGCAGGATACGCAATGAGCCATGGTCCGGGCAGTCTATCGGATTTTGAGTATGGCAGGGTTCAAAAAGAAATAGAGCGGGGCAGGGGGGTTTTGCCAAGGGTGTCGAGCATGCTCACGAACCATTCGAGTTCAGCGGCGTAGGCGAGGTGGAACTCGCTGAGCTGTGGAGAGGTTTCGGCCATGCGGCGGGCTCCTGCGGCTTTTTCGAGCAGCTCAGGAATGCTGGAGCCATTGGCGCCGGAGCAGTCGGCCAGAGCGCCGTAAGCTCCCAGCAGAAAGTCCGAGTTGTCCTTGACGTGGTACTTCAGATCGGATTTGCGCCATTCGATGATTTTCCGGACAATCGTGCTGTGCAGCATGGGGCGAATTATGTTATCAATGTTTGAGAAAATTTCCAATCGAAGTGGAGCGGAAAATATGGTTTCCTGGGCCGAACATGAAACATCTGTTCGAGCATGATCATCGTCCATATGTCCTGGCGCTCATCGCGTTGGGCGCGCTCTGTGCGTGGATTTTTTGAAGAAATATTTGGTATCTTGAAGAATCCCGAATACCGTGGAGTCAGTAGAGAGAAACATGGAGAGTAAAGTAGTAGGTAGCGCCCAGGGCGGCGCGCGAATTTCGAGTGGCGCTGATTCCAGGCAGGATTACCAGACGCCCGCCGATTTCAAGGCTGCTGTCGAGGCCCGCTTTGGGCGCATCGTTTTTGACCTGGCGGCACACGCTCGGAACGCGCTCTGTCAGGATTATTATGCGCCGCGATATTTCTTCGAGAACCTTCGCCTGCCTGCTTCCGAATTCAAGGGAGGGAGCAGTAAGTTGATCGACATGAATGCGCTTGGATGGGGGTTCAAGAAGCACGACAAGAAAAAGGATGAATATCACCTGTTCCGCCGGACCCCGAACGACGACCCGAAGGCCTTTCGGTTGGACGCGCTTGCGCAGGACTGGCACGGGGACCTGAGTGGGCGAGCGGACCTGAGAGACGGCAAAGGCATCTGCTGGCTCAACTGTGAGTTCGATGACTGTGCGACCTGGGCCGAGAAATGTGTCGCAGAGGGCAAGCTGGGCCTTCCCATTGCGCTCCTGACGCCTGCCTCGGTGGGCGCTGACTGGGCACGGGATTTCATCTGGCCTCACGCCGATGTCTACATGCTGAATGGCCGGATTTGCTTCGACGGCAAGGACCCGTACCCGAAAGACTGCATGCTTTCGATCTTCGGTCAGAAATCGAAGATTCGTTTTCTGGCCGAAGATCGAGTTCGATTGGTTTGGGATTGGCGTACAGATCGAATTTTTTAAGGAGAACAGAGATGGCATCAAAATCGGAAAAGAAGGCCGAACAAGAGTCTGGGTTCGTGCTGAGAGCAGTGGGTTATGAGCTTGAAAAGTGGGTGGTGCGGAAGGAATCCAATCCGGAAATCATTGCTGAAATGGTGGGTATTCACCTGGGCCGACTGCTGGGGATTTTTAAGGGGCAAGTCTCAGACGTGACGCTCAAAGAGATTTCCGACATCGCGTATTATCTGAACCTTGAATTCAAGGCGAGCGTCACGAAGGGCTGATTTTCAAGGGACTGTCATGGCCGACCTATACAAAGTTTTGGGCACAACCCCGGACGCGGACGCGACCATCATCAAGCGTCGCTACCGAGAGCTGGCGCTCGAACTGCATCCAGATCGCAACGGTGGCGACCCGAAGAAGACGGAGCGTTTTCAGCAAGTGTCGATTGCATATTCGATCCTTGGCGATGAGAAGAAACGGGCCGAATACGATCTGCGACGGAAGCATCCACCGGCTGCGTCGCCAGGTTCCATTTTCGGACCGCAATTCAACGACCTGGTTGAGAAGGTGGCGGCTGAAGGCGTCACGGGCGACAACTGGCGCGAGCTTTTTTCGGACCTTTTCGGCGCTGCAACCGAGTTTCAGGAAAACATTCCGAACGTCACGAATCGGGCGAAGTCGGCTTACGAAAGACATATGAGGGGCTCGGACAAGGGCAAATCACCGTTCGCAACCGGTGGTGTCCTTGACACCCTCGAAGAACTCTTTGGAACGAAGGAATCAAAAAAATGAGCATCAGTCTGGTTACGCCGTCGAATGAATCTTCTGGTCCTGTGGACGAGGTTGAGCAGCTTCGGAAGGAAATCAAAATTGCAGTGGTCACGCCGACGCACGACACGCGCTATTTGATGGAGACCTTTGAGTCACTGAAGCTGCAAACCTACCGCAATTGGGAATGGTTTATCATGGTGAATCATCCGAGTGGCGCGCCCGTAGAGTTGGAGCGTTTGCGGATCGAGGTTTCGCTCATTGTGGAACATTTCGATGGGCCGAAGATCCATTTGTTTGCGGATGCGATGGCGCTTGCGCCGGGGCAGGGGGTCGGGCTGCGCAAGAGCGCGGCCTTCCGTGCGGCGATTGAGGCTGTGAATCCGGATGTGCTGGTCGAGTTGGATCACGATGATTTGCTGGTGCCGAGTGCGTTGGAGAAGGTCGCCAAGGCATTTCGAGACGATCCAGAGGTGGATTTCGTGTATTCGGATGCGGCGTATTTTGAGCCGGAGGGGAAGCCGCAGGGGACGCCGTCGTACATGCGTCCGCAGGTCCGTCGCGAATGGGAGAAGAATGGCTTCGAGTTTTACGAGGCAAACATCGAGGGATTCAGGCCGGGCAAGTACGTTTGCGTGCGTGCGTTCGAGCCTTCTCCGGTTTCATTTTCGACGGTGTTTTGGGCGCCAGATCATGTTCGGGCCTGGCGGCGGGATTTCTACCAGAGCGTGGGTGGTTACAATCCGGCGATGGAGTTTTGCGACGATCATGAGCTGCTGTGCAAGACGTATGTCGAGGGTCGGAAGCTGGTTCATTTGAGCGAGCCACTGTATTTGTATCGGCATTCGACGACAAATACGTGGGAGTCGAAGGCGCAGCGGATTCGCGAGCTGACGTATCAGGTTGAGAATCGGTTCATTGTGCCGATGGCGGTGCGGGACGCGAAGCGGCGTGGTCTCAAGGTTCTGGTGCTGGGAGATGATCCGGAAGTCTTGAAGAATGACAATCCGCAGAGAATTGTCGGGGCGGATGTGTGGAACGATGGTGGGCTGACACGGTTCACGCCTGAGAGTTCAGTGGGTTTGGTTCATGCGCATGATGTGATAGGCCAAATCAAAGACCCGATGAATTTCATGCGGGATGTGTATCGGGTGTTGGCGCCCGGGGGGATTTTGCACGTTCGGACGCCGTCGACGGATGGGCGGGGTGCGTTTCAAGATCCACGGAATGTGAGTTTTTGGAATCAGAATTCGTTTTGGTACTGGACGAGGGAGGCGCAGCGGAGTTTTTTACCCGAGGCGTATCAGCATGTGCGGTTTCAGGTGATTGTGCTGGACACCTGGTATCCGTCCGAGTGGCACAAGCAGAACATGATTCCGTATGTCGACGCGCATCTGGTGGCGTTAAAGGACGGGTGGGTTGGGCCGGGGATGGATGTGACGTGAAGGAAGCGATGAGGTTTTGATGACATTGCTTGTTGAGGACATGGTCTCGTGTGCGGGCTCTGGTATTGATCCGAACTGCGAGGATTATGCCATGGTCGAGTGTCACGGTTGCGGTTCGGCGCTCTGCTTGAATTGCAAGTACCATCAAGCTCAGTGTGAAGATTTCTCGTTGCTCTTTGGTCAAACGGGGCACGGATGAAGGAACCATGGGAAAAACAAACAAAAGAGAACACGACACATCGAATACCAAGGCTTTGGACGACAAGGAAGAAGAGTTCGAGGACATCGTCTTCATCGGCGAGTTCAAGGAGGTCTGTCCTTTCTGTTTCAACGGTGTCCGGGTGCATGAAGATGGTGTCATTCATGCCTTGCCGACGTGCCGGATGTTCGAGCAGACGGAATGCGAAGAATTCATTCACAGGATGAGAGCCAAGATCAAAGAGATTGCCGAGCGAGACCGGAACGTGAATTGATGAAATTCCCCGAGTGGTGTGAACGAAGGAGACACGATGAGTTCTAAGTCAAATTGTCGGGCATGTCGTTTTTCTTACTCTGAACCCGATTCAGGGATTATCTGTGGGCATCCGGATGCTGGATGGGCTGGTCAGACCATATATCGAGAGCCGCTTTCGCATTGTCCTGATTTCGTGAAGTTTGAACAGCATGAACTCAGAAATCCCGATGGGACTTTGAAATTGTCACAGGTAGAGTGAAAGGTCACGAAGACCAAGGGAGGTACAATGGCTGACATGAACAACGACAAGATCGCACTTTTCGACATGGATGGAACCCTGGCGGATTTCGTCAAGGGGATGCAAGACGGCATGAAGCCGCTTGAAGGTCCCGGTGAAAACTGGGACTACGACAATTACGACCAGGACAATGAGCTGGCCTTCATGAAGGCTCGCAGACGCCTGGTGAAAAACAGGCCGGGGTTCTGGCGAGAATTGCCGCCTTACTTCCCGGGCTTTCAGTTGCTTACGATGGCCGCTGAAATCGGTTTTCGCATCATGGTATTCACCAAGGTCCCCATGCGCCAACCATCGGCAGCAGCCGAGAAAATTGAGTGGTGTCACAGGACGTTGGACCCTCTCCTGGGGCATGAGGGCTATGACATGGCACTCGTTTCCAACAAGGGTTTCACCTATGGGCGGATATTGGTTGATGACTGGCCTCCCTACATCAACGCCTGGATGAAACACCGGCCCCGTGGCAAGGTCATTATGCCTGCACACAAGTACAACCAGGGTCACTACCAGGGCAATTCAAACGTCGTGCGTTTCACCGGTGCGATGGATAGCTACGTTGCTGCGAGGGCGGCGATGGTAGAGGCCTTCGAGCGGTGAAATTCCACGACGGCATACCAGGTTGGTTTGACTTTCCGGACTTTTACGACTGGGCCGTGAACCAGGCGCCCGCGAAGGCCCGCTTCGTGGAAATCGGCGCGCTCTTTGGCGCGTCGACGGTCTACCTGCAAAAGCGGATCGTGGCGTCAGGGAAGGACATCAAACTCGACGTGGTGGACTCCTTCGAGATGATGAACTTGAGCCCTGAGTCGAGGTCCTTCGCACTACCATTCGGCGGATTTCGCCAGACCTTCGACACCTTCACCAAAGATCGCCTGGGACCAAACGTCGAGGTCTTTCACATGCGCTCCGGCATCCGTGCGCTCGAATACGAAAAAAGCTCGCTCGACTTCGTCTTCCTCGACGGGAGCCACAAGAAAGTAGACGTTCTCCTTGACATCCAAAGCTACCTCGACAAGATCAAAATGGGCGGAATCCTGGCAGGACACGACTTCGATATGTCCGGTGTCTCGGAAGCCATTACCGAGATTTTCGGAGAGAACAAGGTGGAACGCTTTGGACGGTCGTGCTGGTACACTCGGCTGTAGAAGGAACCAAACTTGATTCGAGTCCGCTGCGATGTTTGTCTGAACGAACTCAACGAGCCGGGCGGCCTGGCATTTTCGCCGCCGACGGAGTCGCATTTGTCCTTGAAGTTTCACCTCTGCGTGGGCTGTTGGAAAAACTTTGCGGAATGGTCAGCGAACGAAGTGAACCGATTGAATCGCAAGAGAGAGGAAGCTGGCGATGTCGAAGAGTAATTGGCTGGACGAGTTGGAAGTAGACCCAGAGCGCACGGTCTTGCGTATGGACGGATTCGACGATTGCGCAGTGGGTTTGGTGGAGCGTTTTGGGATGGAGCCTGTGATTTGTTACGACAAGACAAAGGTAATCCGAAAGCTCATGACCCGGGACGGGATGAGCATGTCTGATGCCGTCGAGTTTTTTCACACGAATCAGCTTGGGGCGTGGATGGGTGATGGAACGCCGTGTTTTTTGACAGTGGTGGGTGGCGTGCTGATGTCGGGTGCGCCGTCAGAAGATGACAGCGATATTCCTGACCCCGACCCGATGTTTTGATGGGGACAAAAGGATGGGGAGAAACAGTTATTTGATTTACTTGGCGATTGCTCGTTCTGAATTCGATCCAAAGGAGAAAAAGACGATCACCATTGAGCCGCTGGTGAAGCTCTTGCCATGTTGGTTGGTTGTGCCAAAGACGAGTCGTGAATTCGTGCTTCACAACATGACATGGGTGGACGGCCCATCTCATACTCCAAAGAGTGGAATTCCACTGCCATGCAACATTTTCGCGCCACATTCAGGAATTGAAGTTCGACTAGACCAATGGTTTGGATACGAGGCCCGACTAAGCAAGATCGCTCTTGATGTCGAAAACGCCGGGGACAGTAAAGCGTTTTTCGACTTGGTATTGAAGTGTGAAACGGGGTGAGTCGTGTTCTTACCGGTCTGGGCCTGTCTATTTTTCTTCCTGCGACTCATCGACATGAGCTTCTGGGTGGCCTTTCTGACGCCGATTCCGTTTTGCCTGCTTTATTTCTCAAACTTTGATAGGAAGTTGAGGTATACTCCCCGGAGGAAAGGGCCTGGCAAGGGAAGAGACGAGAAATTCTGAGCGGCGAAGCTCAAGTGGAGAGCACTCGGCGAAAATGCCTGCACGCATGATTGTACCTGAGAGGTTGTGGGTTCGACTCCCATCGCCGTTCCAAGGAAATGTTTGAAGGAGCAATAAGATGGCCAATGAAGTGATGTCTCCCTCTTTTATTTGTCGTGAGATCTTCAATGAAAAGACATGTGGAACCATATTTTGGCTTGACGGCACCTGTCCCTTTCATCCGTACGGCAGAAGAGCCACCAGATGCAATGGCTGTGGCGCCGCAATAGATCCAGGCTATTACGACAAGATCGCCGATGGCTGTCCATGCAATTCCATGCGAGGTATCAATCACGGCATTGTGCCTGCGCGGACCTGCACCTGTGTCGTTTGCGACCCGGCGCAAACTGGCTCTGTGCGTCCGTCTTACACTCATCTCTTGCAGATGTGGTTCGAGAAAGAAAGAGGCAACGGTCTGGTAGACTTCAAGCTCTTTCCTCGCCAACCTGAAGACGGGCCTTTTGATTTGGAGGCCACGGCCAAGGCAATTTACGAGACCGTGACCGGCATCCGAAAGTCAACCATTGTCACCCTGGAGAAGCTCTGATGGCGACCTTGGGTGAAAAGACTTTGGCAATGGTAGCGCAGTTGGAACAGTATGTGCGCCATCTCGAAAAGAAGAATCTTCAACTGGAGGATGAGCTGAATGTCCAGCGATTGGCTGTCGAGAAGTCTGCGAACGATTACCGGCAGCTCAAAAACGAGTTTGATGTGATCTTCAACAAGCTGATTCAGGTTGAGCACGAGCGGGACGAACTCCTTGCTTTCAAGAATTCCAGCGAAAAAGATTCACCAACATCGGAGGATGAATCACGAGCGGAATTTTATGAACGAATCATGGGCGAGTTTGTTGCAGCATTCCTGAACATGGACTCGTCGATTGGTATTCAAACAGAAAAAGGACCCCAGACCATGAAACTCAGGAAGCTATCCCTTGAAAACCTTTCCCTTGAGCTGCGGTTCTGGGTGGACGCCGTCCATGGGACCGCAGTCGAGAAGGGGTGGTGGGAGGGCGGTGAGCGGAATGTTGGGGAGGTGTTCTTGCTCATCAAGAGTGAGATCATCGAGGCGTTTGAGGAGTATCGGAACGGCAAGCCGCTTCAGGAGATTTATCGGAAAGAGGGTTCCGAGAAGCCGGAGGGGTTTCCGATTGAGATTGCGGACGCCGTGATACGTATCATGGATTACCTTGGGAGTCTCAAAATGACGCCTCTTTTTGTCTCTCCAGATTATCCAGTATTTGAGTCTTCATCATCGAATTTGGGAGAGGCGTTGGATGACATCATTTGCGCGATGTCCATCAATATGCGCTCGGCTTCCCATTCAACTCATCACAGTGAACTCTGTCACGTAATCGCGCGCCTTTTCAAGCTTTGCGAAGAACGTCATGTCGACCTTGGCGCAGCGATTCTGGAGAAGTACGAGTACAATCGAACGCGGCCTTATCGGCATGGTGGGAAGAAGGCCTGACGAATGTTGTTCCCTTTCTTTGGCGCGGACGGCAATGGCATCCATGACCTGGAGCCGAAGTTTCGTGAGGTTCCGGTGAAGGCGGGAGTCAAGGCGCCGAAGAACACCTGGTCGCATGGGGTTGCGATGGTTGACAGGGTAAAGAAGAGGTATGAACAGAATGTGCTTTCCACCGAATGTTGGAAAAACTTCCCGGACGTGGTGGATGGGTATCGGCAGATTGCGATAGGGAACAACTGGGCGATCTTCATTGCGTATGTGGAGGCGGGCTCGGAAGAGTCAGCGCGCCGGTGGTTCAGGGAGAAGATGTTGCACAGCTAGTCTGGTCAAAGGATGTTGTCATGGGATTTCCGTTTTTTCGTCCTGGCGAAAGCGAGCCGACCTTTCAAGAAGAGGTTGGTAGCGGCGAGGGTGACTCGTTTTATTTTCCGGAATACGTCGATTTGTTCGATGTTGAGAAGGGGCGATTTGAGACTTACAAGCGAATGCGAATCGTCCATAACGGTTGGACTCATTTCGCATTCGTCATACCGGGCGCCGAAAAAGATGCGCTCTCGTGGTTCAAACAGCAACTCAGAAATTAGAAACAATGGACATCCCAATCAAGCCGAGTGAGATTTCGCTTCATACAACGTATCCGCCGTTGGCTGGGACGATGGGGAAGGCCGAGGCCGAGGCGGCGGCGACCTTGATTGTGCGTGCGTGCCAGGTCAAGGGAGACCGGTGGCAGTCGCTTGCATTTGATGAAATCTCATCGGTGGTGATGGCGGATGTGCGTGGAGGTGTTGAGCCGTTGGCGTCGTTGTCCGAAAATCCGTTCTGGAAGCCAGATTACGAAGAAGTTGTGAAGCGGGGATTTGCTCGGTTGACGGGTAGTGATTATGGGTCGGAGGCCTTCGTCGCCTTGACCGAGGATGGTATCAAGGCGCTTCAGAGACATCGGACGCACGTCAAGTTCTAGGAGAATCGGCGGTGGCGAACTCAGACGACTGGCGGGAATTCAAACACATCCGCAAGTCAAACTTCCCGGGCAACACGATGTGTGGGCTCAACGAGTTCCGTGACGGCAAGATTCGCTACGCGAAGAATCGGGCGGACAGTGATTGTAAGCGATGCGACGAAGGCGTTGAGCGCTCCATCGCAAGTCATCCGAAGAAACGCACAGTCGAGTCGATGACACGGCGGAAGGAATTTTTGAGCAAGAAGGGTTGGCGCCTATGACCTTGGAGAAGCGGGTGAGAGTGCCAGAAGAGGCGGATAGGTTACTCTTCGTGCTGGCATCCTGCCTCGCGAACGGCACTGGCGAGGACCGCATGCTCTCTCGGATCTTGTTGCGCATGTTGTCCTTCAGGCCGAGCGTCTCGGAACTGACGCCAGATCGAACTCCGGCGGATACGAGCCGCTTGTTCGGGAAGGTATCCCGAGGACGCGCTGGTGTTGGAACTTGACCCCTGTTGGTGATACTGTGTTGGGGTAGGCTTGCCGAGTGACCCCCTCCTCGGCTGGCCCCATGAAAGTCACACGAAGCGATACGAGGGGCGATGTTGCATTCAAAGCAAGAGTGGGTGCGGTTGTACCTGGGCAATCTTCCTTACGCCCTGGGGCCTCTGGAGTTGCTTGGGTTCGCGAGCAAGCTGGGGTACGTCTGCGAGCGCCCTGAGATCGTGCGAGACCAGCAAAGCGGGCAGTCGATGGGCTTTGCCTTCCTCGACGTGCGCAAGGAGAACGCCGACGAGGCCATCAGGGTGATGAACGGGCAAGACCTGGGGGGTAGGACGATTCGAGTGGCCAGGGCCAAGGAGAGGAATCGCTGACATTTTTTCCTTGATTTCTGTTATTCTGTCGTCCCGGAAAGCTCCTGGGAAAGCCCCTGGGGAAGCCCCTGGAAGTTTCCAGGACATTCAATCGAACCAAACGAGGAACTCACCATGGCCCAGAAGATCGCCCGTCTACATATCGCCCGGGAGCCGGGCCACCTGTATTTCGTAAAAGACTCCGCTGTCTTCGCGACGCCCATCAAGGGCGGCAAAGGTGGTCGGAAGAAGGTGGGCACCTTCAAGCATGAACATGACCCGGCGTACATGTACTTCTTGGATGCGGATGGTGACGTGGCCCGGGCGATGAGGGGTGGGCGAAAGAAGAAGGCCGCGAAGGCTCCGAGAGCGGCAAAGGCAGTCAAGGCTCCGAAGGCGGCAAAGAAGGCGGCAAAGAAGGCCTCGAAGCGTGCTGCGAAGTCCACGAAGGACGAGCGCGCCAGGGCAAGAGCCACATTGAACGCCGTCATTCGTGACATGCGTGGCTTGAACAAGCGATTGCGATAAAGCAACGATCTTGCTGAATCGGAACTCGATTGGTTTGGTAGTGCAGTACTTAACCCGAACGAAAGAAACCGAAAATGACCGATGAATTGAAAGCAGTCGAAGGGACCAAGGTGGATGGAGGGACAGAGGGGGCAGCGGAAGAGGGAACCAAGGTAGACAAGCCCCGCGCCAAGCCCAAGAAGGTGGTCGAGCGCTCCGAAACCTGGATGGCCCTCGTTGCATCCTTCGGCGCCCTGGCAAGCGCCACGGTGGGCTCTCACTCGACGGCGCAGACGATTGTGTCGGTCGCGGTGCTGGTCTTGACCGTTGGGATCTACGCCTATTACAAGACGGACCTGCCCTCGAAGCATTCGGGCGTGAAGACGAAGGCTTTCTGGGTGTCGATGGCCACGGTCGTCGGCTCGGTTGCACTGGCGCTGTCGGAGGCCGACATGCTCGGCCTTGGACCCAATGTCACGAAGTATGCAGCGTTGGTTTCGACGTTGTTGTCTGCGGCGGGGTATACCGTGATTCGGTACAACACCAAGATTAAAGGCTGAGTTCTGAAAGGGAAAATCCAGTGAAGCACATTACAAAACAAATCATCCAAAAGTTCTTCAACGCATTCGCGCTCGTGTTCGTCCTCGGCATCGCAGGGGTCGGCTGCCCGAGCTGTCCGACGACACCCGACGTGATGGGTGTCATCAATTGCACGGGTCCAGCGGTGCAGCAGTACGGCATTCCACTCATCCCGAAGGTGAATAACTGTCTCACGGGAACGGTGAACTGGAAGCAGTGCCTCATCAGTTTGCTTTCACCTGCGGCTGGAATCACCGAAGAAGTTCTGGCGTGTGTGACGAGAGACCAGGGAGGCAAGTTTGCGCAGACGGCAGACGATCCATTGGAGAGTCAGGCGGCGTGTCGAGCCGATGCGTTTATCACGGATAAGAAATACACGTTTGAGGACGGATACACCCGGCCCGAAAACTTGAACACGGACATCTGCAAGTAGCGCCTTCGCGCACTGGTGGAATCAGAGATGCCGTTCGTCTTCCTGGCTTTCGTTGTCGGCGTGCTGCAAGGTGTGGCACGTCGGGGACGTTGGCCGGGGGCGTAGACGCCTGAGAGTGGAAAGCGTACTGGAGGAACCATGGCCACGAACATCACCCCGCCCGGACACTACATTCCAAAGCACATCGCCGTGCAAGACCACAGCTCGATGATGAACGACATTGACGTGGCCTTCCAGGTCGAGGCATGTCGCATCCAGTTGAAGGAGCACGTCGCGCCCGCCTGGGACGCTGAACCGCCAGGCATGTCATGGCTTGGCAAGTCGGCGAAGTTGAAGCCGAACGAGGCAGCCTTGCTTTCCTTCGTGGATTCAGACGGTAATGCGGACTCGGCGGGCTACCACGCCCAACTCGGTCAGCTTGTCTACGGCCTCGTGGACGTGCAGCAATCGGGGAACACCGGTGTCACGCTCTCGCACGAGGCGGCAGAGATCTACGGCAACGCCCGGCTGGAGCGCGTGGTCTACGGCCCGAACGACTGGCGCTACTACGTCGAGCTTGCTGACCCTACCCAAGATCAGACCTACCCCATCAAGGTGACGCTCTTCGGAAAATCGCGTGACGTGCTCGTCTCGGACTTCGTTTATCCGGCCTGGTTTGGCATGAAGAACCAGGTTGGCGGCTTGCGTACCACGCACCTTCAACAACCCCTGAAAGAGTTTCAGGTTGCCCCGGGCGGGTATCAGATTGCCTTGCTCAAGACGGGGCGGACGGTGTTCCTGAACGAAGGTCCGTTCGCCATGCGCCGGTCGAAGCACTCTCGAACAGGGCGAATCATGCAGGGTGTCGGTGGATCGCCGGAGCCAAAGAAAGCCTGAGGCAATGAGCGTTAAATCATTCCAGAAGTTGTATGAGCTTGCCCTGGCGAGTGCAGGTCAACAAATCAACGTATCTCGTTCCAAGACCTATAACGAGATCTCAATTGGAGCCTTGGAGAGAGGTGTTCGTACTCTCGCTAAAAAACTAAAGCTGATTGGGCTTTCGAGTGAGATTGATGTATTCAAGACCGGACGGGGAGGCGCGCAACATTATGGTCCATCGTATGTCACGTTGATGGTCACAGGAATCGCGCCATCGAAACACGTCTCAGGTGATACACATGAAGTCAATGTTCATTTGAAGTTCTACGCGGGTGGGTATGATGATGCGGGGAACCGTCGCGGCACGTTTGGTGGAGGCACTGGGTGGACGTTCATGTCGAATCAAGCTCAAACGTACATCATGAAAGAACTCATCAGCCGAGGCTGGAAGTTTCCAGGAGTGAGTCCGTGAACCTCTGGGACTTCTGCAAAACAGGTGCGGCCTTGGCCGAGAAGGTCGAGGCCACCCGGCAAAGCTACGACGACACAAAGTCCGCCATCCTGGGGGCCTGTGACATGGCCGAGGCCACCGTGGGTCGTGGCATCTTGACGGCGCGTTTTATCGACCGGGGCGTGCAGATGCACGACAATCTCCTGGAGGATGCCGAGACGAATCCACCTGGTATCGTGAAGACGGCCAGTGAGGTTTACAAATTCTTGAATGGCGGAAACGTCGAAGGCGAAAGCGAAGAACGATGATCAAAAAATCAAACGAAGAAAACCGTGACGGAAGCCGTGAAGCAACCCGCCATGAAGAGCGAGACTCGCGCCCCATCGTTGAGACCTACCAGAACACGCTCGCGGGGGACGTAGACACGATTCGCTGGTGGGCGCACGAGAAGATCTTGATGGGAGGATCAATTCTCTCCCAAGGCGACTGGCAGCACTTGAAGGACTTCTACAAGGTCGAGGGCGTGCTCTCGGTCGAGGCCGAGCGCCACGACGGCAACAAAGGGATTGACGGACCGTATGTGCATCTCCCGGCACCGGACGACGGTCTGCCGAAACCGGCAGAGTGGTGGGCGGCGGGACTCGTCTTCATGGCGGGATACTTCCGAGATGGCAAGCGGGGGCCGCTCTACATCCACAGCCAGTCCGGCCTTGGCCGTGCGCCTGCGATGGCTTACCTGTGCATGCGGGCAATCTTCCAGATGTCGGTCAGCGAAAGCCTTCAGATGATTCGCGCGACGCTGCCGGATTACGGCAAAGCACCGAGCCATGTCGCGTATTTGCGTTCGGCTGAGGATGCCCTGACGCTGCTTGCGAGTGTCTTTGAGCGCCTCGGACGTGACCGTGGCTGATAATTTGACCGAGCGACTTTTCAGGAAGGCCCTTCGTGCTGCCAGAATCAAGCGAGTTACGGCGCTTGGATACGAGCCAGATGAGAGCGCTCCTCAAGCGGGTTTTTGGGATAAATCGAGTGGGTTGCCCATTTGGAAGCAGCAACATTCTCGACTGGTTCAAGATGCAATCAACTCCATCAAGGGAGCTTATTCGGATATGCAGATTGCAGTCGAGGACGAATTGAGAAACGAGCCCGCAGCACCCTCGGGTTCAGGAAAAATAATGCGTCAACGCGGAGCAGCGCTCTTGTGGGAACTCCTGAACAATGGAAGAAAGACGCCCAAGTTGTACCGAGGTAGCCATGTTAAGCCGTCAGGATTGACAGCATGGACCGAGGATTTCCGAATTGCTTCTGAATGGGCGAAGAGGAACGGCGGGATCGTCTGGGAGAAAGAATCAGGAGGAACAGGACTGCGAGCTGCTGATTACATTCTTCACGATGTGGAAAAAGAATGGATCTTAATTGCGTAACGGTGGACACTTAAATCATGGACAGGAAACTTGAGAAGCTTTTCGCGAAGGCGATGAAGGCGACCGGTGGTGCCACCGGAAGGAACGGCGGCGATTCACACGCAATCAGCGTCAGACCAGCGCGGCGGAACGCCCTTGGCATGTCGACCTCGAAGGTGCCAGGCCTTGTCCACGGCCTTCCAGCCGACGGGCAATACGTCGGCACCTGCCAGGCTTGCTTCGGTCAGTACGTGGTCAAGCAAGCCAAGAGCAGTGAGTCTCGTGCGGGCAGCCGGGACGGCTATGAAAAATTTCGTTCATTGCCGCTTGGGAGCCTCGTGGTTGTGCTGCATGGCTATTCCCGGCCTGGACACGGATACGTTGAGGGAGAGTGTCCTGGACGCGGGGCAGAGCCCTTCGAGCTTTCCAAGGACTTGACCGAGAAATTCAAGCGAGAGAGGCAGGATAAACTGCAAACCACGCTTGCGTTCATTGAAAAACTGAAGACAGGAACCGTAACCTTTACGCTTTTGCGCTTTCGTTATCGAAGGGATCAACGAGAGCCGGAAGCAGTCCAAATATCGCCTGGGTGGCGTGATGTCGACAACACCTATGAGAGAGAGTTAAAGCGCAAGATTCATTCGGAAGAATTACACGCGCATAGTCTTGTCGAGGACATCAAATACCTTGACGAGCGGCTCAGGAATTGGAAGTTCGATCCGCAGAAGTTGATTGACGGAAGGCCGCGCAAGATTGGCGTTCGTGAAGAAGCTCAACAGGCGGCGGCAGCGGCGGTTTTATTACGTAACCAAGAGCGTGATGCCAAGGAAAAAGAGATCCTCGCCGATATAGAGGTGTTTTTGAGCAATCAAGCCCTCATGGATTACATGGGTGCTTCCATGATCACATGGTTGGAGAAGGCCAGACTCAATCGGAGTCAGACTCAACGTATCCAGGAGTTTAAGAGCTGGAATGCGGAAGCCAAGCGACAGCTTGCCAAGTATCGCCGCTCACGTCCAGAAGAGGTGGACAAAGCCACGAAGAAGATTCAGCAACTCATTCGAGAGATTGAGGCTCACATCTCGAACGAGCGCCTTGAGGCGTACATGCGAGGTCTTTATGAAGGCCACATCAACATGAGCACAGAGACCAACTACTTCGATCACGAGGTGATGCTGTTCAAGTATCGCCGTGACAACCCATACTTCAGCGAGCCGGATGCTAGGGTGCGGGTGTTAAAGATGTCGCTCAAGACCTTCAAGCAGTTTGCGGCTGAGGCGAGCCCGCCGATCAAAGTGGCTGTGCCAAAGTAACGAGAATTGCCAGTGGGCCTCCCCCTTTTCTATCCGCCAGTCGAAGTTGCCTTGTCCTTGCTCAAGGGCGAGCGTGTGACCGTGGCGGAACTTTGCGCACGGGCTCAGATCCGGTGAAGGCCAAGGCTTCAGCGCGGCAAGAATAGCGAGTGTGACACCGAGTGGTACGGCATCTCCTGGCGGGGGTGATATCCGTTTTCCGTCAGATCGGGGAACATGGCGCGGATGACATCTTCACATTTCTGGTTGATGGCGCCGTCTTTGAACAGGTGATTTTCAACCACGATCTTGGGCCGGTGTTTGCGGATGGTTTCGGCGGCGCCCCGGAGGACCTCGACCTCGCAGCCTTCCACGTCCATCTTGATCCAGTCGACGCGGTCGAACTGGTAGTCGTCGAGGGCTTTGACCTCGAAGATGATGTCGGAGGGGGAAATTGTGGCAGGTTTCTCGCCCAGGAAATTGGGCATGGGATTGCCATCGAAAATTTGGAGCCAGCCGGGGCGTGACCACAATCCGAGGTCGTGGAACTCGACCTTGTCGCTCCAACTGTTCACCATGGCGTTGGCAAGGAACTTGTCCTTGTAGTTCTCTGGCGCCCAGGCGATGACCTTTCCGGCGCCCTGAGCGAGCGCGGGGAAGCTGTAGGAGCCGTAGGCGCAGCCGATGTCCAGGACGACTTCCCCGGGCTTGATGTGCCACCAGGCGGCACGGACGCTGTCCTCGTCGGTGAATGACCAGTGGGAGGCGTGGACGGCGGGGTCGATGAGGAAGTGGAAGGTGTTGCCGCCGGGGGCGACCTTGGAACCGAGATGTTCTTGGGACATGGGACGGAAGGGTATCAAGTCTTGAGGGGAGAGGAAAGGCTTTCTTCCTTCTTGAACTGATACTTCATTGGGTGCTTGGTGAGCAGGCCACGTTCGTCCAGACGATGAAGGTTGACGCGGACAAGGTTCCGCTCTCGATTTCCGATCCGTTTCCAGAGTTTGGAGCAGATTTCGTCGACCGAGAGCGGGCATTCGGCTTCGCGCAGAATGTTTTCGATGTCGGATGCGACGGAGGACATGGTCGCTTATCGAAGGAAGTCCGAGATGATGGATGGCATGGCGGCGTCGAAGCCGACGAAGTCCATCATTCCGGCGTCGTCGGGGTTGGCGATGGTTTGTTGGTTGGCCACCATGCCGACGACGGCCAGCTTCGCGGGGATACCCATACCCTGGCGGTAGCGCTCAAGCGCGATGTGCGGGTGGATGTTCCCGTAGTTGGTTTCGCTGTCGGTGTAGATGCAGAAGGCATCGACTGGGATCTTGTTCTTGAGCGCCCAGACCATGGGGAGTGCGCAGTCGGTCCCTGCGAAGGGAAGACCGCTGATGGCCTTCACAACATCGTCGAGGCGCTGTCGAGGGGTGATGTTGAGGGGGATGAATTGTTCGGAGAAGCCCATGAAGTGAGAGGAGTCTTCCACGTTGGCGGTGACGAGCGCCATCGCAGCCGAGGCTTCCCGAGCCGCCAGATGAGTGTTCATGATTCGCGCGCCAGCCATCGAGCCCGAAACGTCGAGCGCAAGCAGGTGACGCTTTCCGGTCGGTTCAATCATCTTGAAGGTGGCGTAGAACGCTTCATCCATCGCATCGGAGATCGCCTGGACGGGTTGCCAGGTAAGTGCGCCCTTCACTCCACGGCCAGAGGCATAGGTCGTGAGTGCCAACAGAATTCCCATCGGATGGATTCGTGCCTTCCGCAGCTTGTCGTGGTCGCGAAGGCTCTCCACGACGAAGCGCGTGTTGCCGTTCAACGGCGCGAGTACGCCGTTGCTGGTCATTTGTCCCAGTCGACGGATCATCGCCGTCATGCCCATGGAGGGCAAGAGGGCTTCCCAGACTTCGGGCATGGCCAGGGCCTCGTTGGAGAGGCATTCGTGTGGGAGATGGTGTAGCTCGATGAGGTTGAGCAGTTCCTTCTTGGAGGCGGTCTTGCTGCGCTCGAAGGCCCAGAGGGTGCGTGTGACAGCGTCCGGAGGGGCATCGTCATGCGCTTCGCCGAGGTCGAGTCCGGCGTAGCCCTTGGCTGCGAAGGCAAAAAGGGCGCGCTGGTCTGCCGTGCGCGCTTCAGGCTTGATCTTGCGCATGAGGTCGCGGTGAGACCACCCGTCGCGGGATCGGTACTTGATGAGCTGGTACGCCAGCTTCTCCGACGGCATTTCGGTGTACCACTTCCGGAACATGCGGCGTGTGCGGCGGCCCCAGCCGCTCTTGAGGGCCTTGTGGTATTCGGCGAAGTGGAAGAGGTGGGTGGAGGTACGTGCTACCTTTGGCAGAGCCGCTTCGATTGCAGCGTATTCTCGCGTCCAAGTCTTCCCGTCTCGGAGGTTACGCGAAGCCACAGTCTTGGAGCATGCTGCGAGAGCCAGCAGTGCAGGGTCGTTCTTGTAGGCACGGCCTGAATCGGAAATTTCGACGATTCGCTTGATGACACGCAGGGCGTCCGTCTCGATGCAGCGCTCAACGGCCTTCATGTTTTCGATGGTGAGCTTTTGCTCGGACTGGTAGTAGGTGCCGCCTTCCGACCCCATGATGAGGAATCGGTCGAGGCGCATCCAGTCGTCGACGACAAAGGAAAAGCCGCCTCCGTGGTTGGGCTGTTGCTTGGGAGACACAGCCTCGGTCTGAGGGGTCTCAAAGGCCAAGTGCTCAATGTAGGAGATGGTCATGTTTGTTCGTCCTTGAAAATCGCGGGCATGGGGTGGTGTTGGTACATTTGTAAGGTAAACCGAGACCGTCGGCCCGCTAAGGATGCTTGTAATTCAGAATTACACCCAAGGCAAACTCTTTTTATCAAAATTCGACAAAAAGTTTCTTCGGAAGCTGAACCGCGATTCACAGGTTCCGCGAAGAAAGGGTTCGCCCCAGGGGGGCGAGGTCGAGAGGTTGTTCACCGGTCATCGACAAGAAAAAATTCGGGCGTGAGGTGGTGTCGGAGTATTTTGTTCCTGACAGGTAATCCAACACCGTCGGCCCGATGGAGATGCTTGTAATTCAGAATTACGACCGAGTCAATACCCTTTTCTCAAGATTTGACACGACGAGGGAGTTTTTTGTGTTTTTGTTGTCAGTGCGCCCATGAAAGTCGACGTTTACCGCAACCTCCACACAGGAAATCTGAGCGTCCGCGAGAAGGGCCTGGTGGTGGACCATGTTCATGACATCTGGATATCGAAGGCGCATTTCGTGGTGAATCCTGCGGGCCGGGCGCGGGTGTTGCGGCAGCGAAGGAAGAATGTGCATGCGTTTGTGCGCGGGTATCAGTTGTCCGAGATGGCGGACCGAGCGTTGATTGCGCATGGGAAGGATGGGTCGGTGGGCGCGACGCTTCGGTACAATCCGTATGAGTCGGATGGGTTTGTGGAGATCCAAACGGGGCGGAAGGTCCGGTGGGCCGAGTTGGCGTATGTGGGACCGGAGGGTGTTGTGGCGTATGGGCCGATGGAGTATCACGAAGAGACTTCAGAAACTTCGGTTTGAGTGGAGATGGTGGGTACCGCCCCCACGCGACCTGTCTTGCAAGGACTGGCTCCGGCCTTCCGGCATCCCCGGCTGAAACAATGGCGGCGGGTCAGAGTTTCAGCGTTGCTGGAGTGAGGAAGTCCAGTAGTACTTCCATTCTTCCGGAACGTCTTCGTTCATCTCGACTGTGACAGTCGGGAGGCGCGTGGGTTTCTTGGGAGGGCGGAGCAAGGTTAGCCCTGCTTCTTCGGGCGTGCGATTCCCCTTAATCGTATTACACGAAAAACAGCTCGCCACGATGTTCTCCCACGACGTTCGCCCTCCCTTTGAGCGGGGCTTGACGTGGTCGAAGTTGAGCTTCTCCGAAGGAAAGCGGACACCGCAGTACTGGCAGGTGAAAGCATCTCTCGCGTAGATGTTGATGCGAGAGAACTTGATGACCTGTCGGTCACGCTTGAACCTTCGTAGCACACGGACGACCGACGGCATCGGGAAGTTCTGCGAGACCGTCTTGATGGTACGGTCTTCGGAGTTGTGGATGATTTCCACTTTTCCGTTGAAGTAGTCAGAGATGATTTGCCTCCAGTGTTCGATCCGGAGGGGTTGAAAGTCCACGTCGAGGACGAGGACCGCGTTGCTGCTCGTTTGCATGGGCTTTCTCCTTTGCTTGTTGGTTGTTGAGTTTACCTGTGCCCCTCGCCGGAGTCGAACCGGCACGCCCGAAGGCACCTGGTTTTGAATCAGGCATGGCTGCCATTACATCAGAGGGGCGGATACCGAAAGTGCGGGTGGAGGGATTTGCACCCTCACGTCCGAAGACACTGGCTTCTAAGACCAGCATGGCTGCTGTTACATCACACCCGCGAACTGAAAAAGTGCGCCCTGGGGGAGTTGCACCCCCACGTCCGAGGACACCAGGCTCTCGACCTGGCGCGGCTGCTAATTACGCCAAGGGCGCGGGAAGGAAGCCAGGATGACACCCGAGAAGTCCCGGAGCGTCCTGGTTAGCGGAGAAATAGACTGTCGTTGAACACAGGCCGGAAGGATTCCAGCGCAGCGCTGAGCCTCCCATTGCGTTCGAGCTGCTCATCGGCAAGCTCGACGATCCAGAAGTTCGGCGAGAAGCGATTGCTGCCATCGGACGTGATGCCGTGGCGGGCGACCTGGCCGACGGCGTCTTTTTCCTTGCCTGGGCCGAGGGCGACCGCGCACAGGAGGATGGCCGTGGCCGAGGAGCGGCTGATGCCTGCCTCGCAGTGGATGAGGCATTTGCCGTCGACCCGTTCGCAGAAGTCGATGATCCGCTGTATGTCGCTCTTAGAGGCCCGGCGGTAGCCGTTGTAGTTCACGGTCACGTCGTCAAATTCCAGGCGAAGGCGTCGGCTCTCCGGCATCTCTTTGAAGCCCAGGCAGGGCGAGCTTCGCAGGGTGTCGCCAATCGAGATGAGCCACTTGTAAGAGGGGCCGTGCAGGCCAGTGAGCGCGTGGCCTGCGTCGATCTTGGACATGACCTCGAAGTGGACGTTGGACATTTGGGTAGGGCTCCTGGGAATCGAACCCAGAGTATCACCCGATTTTAAGTTGGGCTGCTTTTCCTTTTTGCATAGAGCCCCGTTTTCTTTTCGTCCAGGCGACAGGAGTCGAACCTGCAATCCCTCGCTTATAGAGCAATCGCTTTGCCGTTAAGCTACGCCTGGAAATTTCTGCGACGCCACCGAGAGTTGAACTCGGGCTTTTGCCGTGACAGGGCAACGTCAGTTCCGCTTGACCATGGCGCCAGGGATGTTTGCAATCTTTCTTTTGTCGCTCGTGTCGGTGCCGCCCCGACTGAACTGTCCTTATGAGGGACGGTCGCATGCTGATGCCCGAGCGAATGGTGTCCCCGGAGAGAATCGAACTCCCTGGCCAACGTTCGTAGCGTCGGCACCGTATCCATCGGCGGGGACAGTGTAAAAAGGAAGCGCGCTCGAAAGGACTCGAACCTTCAAGAACCTGCTTAGAAGGCAGGGTGGCATCCAGTTGCCGCGAGCGCATGGCTGTGAACCCGGTGGGTTTCGATCCCACTTCTTCGGCGTGAAAGGCCGACAATCTAGCCAGTGATCTACGGGTCCGAAAAGAGTTCGGCGTGTCCCTGGCGGGATTTGAACCCGCGTTTTCGCCGTGAGAGGGCGGTGGCCTGAGCCGGACTAGCCGACAGGGACAGGTTTTGTGACCCCACCAGGAATCGAACCTGGAGCTTCGGTTTAGGAAACCAAGGTGCGCGATCCAGCGCTGGGGACGTGGAGCTGAAGCGGCAGGACTCGAACCTGCAAGTGCCTTTCGGACGCACGGTTAACAGCCGTGTGGATTGCCATTATCCTACGCTTCAATATGGGAGAGTCCACCGTCAGAGTCGAACTGACCTCGCCGGTTTACAAGACCGGAGCGTCGCCATCTACGCTTGGCGGACAAACGAAATACGAATCTGTAGCGGAGGTGTGAATCGAACACACTGTCTCTTGGTTATGAGCCAAGCGGCTTGCCGGTTGCCTTCTCCGCATCAAGGTCGCATCGGAGCGCGCAGCGGGAGTTGCACCCGCACGTTCGGTTTGGAAGACCGACATGCTGCTGTTAAACATCATGCGCGCAAAGGTGGCGTTTCAAACAAGCTGATCAGGCTTGAGGTTCGCAAGCGGGCTGAGCCACCACACCCTGTACCCGTTTACTCGCGTAACAGGCGAGCAACCTTGGATCTTGCTACGGTCCGCCTGGGTTCCCCGAGAAGAATTGACCAGGTACTTGGACTTGAGGCTCTGTCCCGACTTGCACGGGAATCACCGGTTTTGCAGACCAGTGCCTTGCTACTTTGACCACAGAGCCATTGCTTCATTGGCGGAAAGCGGAAGTCACGATCTCCATGCCCTTGCAGGCACGCACCGGTTAGCAACCGAGCACAACCCCTTGGTTGTTTCACTTTCCAAGTCTGAGGAGAGCGGACGTGTCGACCGCCATGGCCATCGCTGACCACCCACTGTTTTCGAGACAGGTCCAGGGGCCGCCCTGGTTCACTCTCCAGTTCGTATTGCGAGCAGTCTGGGTGTCGAACCCAGCGAAGTCGGTTTTGGAGGCCAACGTGCGCAGCCAACGCGCCCTGCTCATACGGGAAGTTGTCCGGGTGGAGGGAATTGCACCCCCGTCTGCTTGCTCCCAAAACAAGCCGTCTGCTGCTGACTTACACCCGGATGTTGAAATTTGTTCGGGCACCAGGACTCGAACCTGGAACTAGCGGCTTCAAAGACCGCTGATCTAACCAATTGATCTATGCCCGAATATGGAGGGCGAACGAAGGGAGTCGAACCCTTACTTACTGTATCACAAACAGTCGTGCTTGACCGTTACACTACAAACGCCATGTGTCCTCGCGGGAAGAATCGAACTTCCATCTTTCGCTTATCAAGCGAACGCGCTGTGCCATTGTGCTACGCGAGGATGGTCCGGGCGGCAGGACTCGAACCTGCGCATCGTGGATTCAGAAACCACTGGCTTTGCCAACTTGCCGACGCCCGAATGTGTGCTCCGTTGCAGAATCGAACTGCACCCTTCTGTGCTTCAAACAGACGCTCGTCCCATGAGAGCTTTCGGAGCAAAAGGCGGTCTTGGCTTGACCGCCGCCATTGTTGCTATTCAATTTTCAGAGAACCGTGATGTGTGAGACGCCGAGGAATTGAACCCCGCTTGCCCGGGTAAGAACCGAGTACATCGCCGTCAATGTTTGCGTCTCGTTTTTTATTTTCTCGAATACGTGCCGGTGACAGGACTCGAACCTGCTAAATCCGATTTAAAAGATCGGGACCCATCCAGTTAGGTGACACCGGCATATTCAATTTTTGATCGTGGGCAGAGAAGGAATCGAACCTTCCGATATCCCGAAGGAGGACTGGTTTACAGCCAGTCTGGGCACCTTGCCGCGTTCTGCCCGGGAAACGAAAAAAGCCGCCGTGGGAGACCCAGCGGCGGCTTGATTGAAACTCAGGAGTGAGTTTGATTCAGCTTACCGCGTGGGGGTTCTCCAATTTGCTTTTGGTTCGAGGGTGTGGAGTTGCTTTGAGCCCATCGAACCTGATGCCAGTGTCGGGATGCGGAAATCGCGCTCGGACGACTGGCATGAGGTGGGTTGATACAGACTTCCGCCGAACGCAAAAATCCCTCCGGCCTGTGGGGCCGTGGGTTGCAAGCGGAGGGTTAACTGTATCGACATGGGAACAGTGTTCAAGGTGGATGAGATTGGAGGAGTTGTCAAGCCTCGATTTTCGAGTGGGCAAAGTCTCTTGACGAAATACTCAGTCTCTTACAAAATAGAAGCACTGACCTGGCCCCCCTCCCCGTGCGCTCGCAGGTTGGCGCCGGGGGATCAACCACGCAACCACAAGGAACAGAACCATGCTGAGCATCCGATTCCCCAGATCGAACATCGAGGAGAACGTCGAGCAGATCTTGGAAGAGGCTCGCGAGCGCGTGGGCAAGCTCGCCGAAGAGTACCGCGAGCGTGTGCTCCTGCCGCTCTGTCGCGAGCACAAGCTCACGTACATCGCGGGTATGGGCCGCACGGTGTTCTACGTCAACGACAACGAGCGCGAGTCGATGGGCTCCATCGACGACGCCGTGCTGATGGGCTACGGCATGGTGCTCGACACGGTGTTCAAGGACATCAACGTTCCGGTCATGGGGACGAACGATTGCTTCGGCTACTACATCAAAGACATCACGAAGAAGGACATTGGACTCTCCTCTCGTCGCCGAAGGTGAAGACCACGAGAGGGGAGGGAACGTCTTGGATGGGGCGGGATACTAATCAGAATCCTGAATTGGAGTAGGTGTATCAAACAACGTCAAATCCTCTGGGTCATACCCAAGACCTTCGAGGAGCTTGAGCCAATACTGATACTTCTCTTCCGTGGACTCTGCCCTCACCTGATATCCGAGCGATCTGATTTTCTCATAGAAGCCGTCCCCGGGTCCCATGATTACCCGGCCCTGGTCCGAGAGAATGACACGGGTGACGATGGCTGGAAGAATTGAAAATTTTTCTTCCTCGATGCTGATTTCCATGGCACGCCCGAGGGCCTCGGCGAGCGGTCGGCCACCGGAGAACATCCCGAGGCTTTTGGCCAGGTCGACGTAGGAGACGAGCTTTTTGCGTTTCAAGGCAAAGAGCAGGATGCCGTAGACGCGAGCGGCGTCGAGTTCGAGGGAGAGTTCGCGATCTAGGGCCTTTGATGGTTGCATGGGTCCTCCGAGGTTTTGGGTGGTGGAGCCGTGGGTCCCCAGAGAATGATGGGGCGGCTCGAAGGGATAAGTTAAGTGGAGTAGCCAGTATCGTCAAGGCTTGACAATTGAAGCTTGAAATCTGGGATGTTCTACCGACTGAAAATTGTCAGGGCGATGTGTGCGAGCGCAAGAAGTGCAATGCAGAATGCGATGTCAAGACCATAATGGTAGATAAGACGCCAACAGCCTTTGTCCATGCGAGCACGCTTTTTGCTGGTTTTCCTGATGGCCTCGGAGATGTTGGCTGCTTCGAGGGGTGTAAAGTGACCGAAGGCGAATCGCATGTGAAGTTCGCCAATCGTCGAAGGCTCGATATTGGTTTTGCTGAGACCGAGCTTGTAACAAGACCAGCAAACGAAGACCAATCCACCGCCACCGGCCTGATGTGTCTCAAAGCCGTTTTCACGGGCGAAGGGACGTTGGCATCGGTAGCACGTCTTGGTTTTCACAGGGAGTAGTCGCCTTCGATGAACGGTCCTTCGGCCTCTCTCGGATGGAGGGCGAAGTAGGGCTGACTGAATTCGCGACCGTCGTCGTCGGTGCAGGCGAAACGATGCCAGAGTTTTCGGAGCCGAGAGGAGCGGGTCCGGCGGACGAGTCTGGCGAGGTATCCTTGCGGGCGGACCTTCATCGGATCGACATGTTTCGGGAGTTCTTCTGGGTAGTATTTGAGGGTCAATCGGATGAGCGCTATTCGCCAGGCTTGATATTGAGCAATGGGGTGTTGAACCCAGCGCGTGTGAGGAATGTTTTGCCTGGGAGGGAGGAGACGTTCGATATCGCGGCAGGCTTCAAGCGCACTCTGGTATTTGTCGGCCTCGTTGCGATCTTGAAATCGCGTACGGTCGTCGGCCTCGTACATTGTGACGGTTATCGTTTTCAGCATGGCTAAGTCTCCCAGCGCGTAGTCGGTTCGAGAATGGCCATCATGTCAGCGGCGTCAGCATGGACCAACTTCGTGTTCAACTCGAATGTCATGCCAAACATGAGTGACTCGCCGATTTCAAGGTGGATGGGAGGGTTCAGCATCGCGCGACCATCGGGTGTGAGACTGACGATGGCGGGTTTTTGCTCGTCGAAGATTTGGTGTGCGAACTCTTCGCCATAGCCTTTCGAGAGAGAGAGCCCGTTCCTGTTCTCGGAGATGAGGGTGCGGAGTTCCTGAGTGATGATGAGTTCGCTGATTTTCCCGGCGACTTGAGTACGGGAGTTCATGCGCAAAAGAGGCGTTCCTCTAAATGTTTCGTCCGAAATGGGGGAGATGAGTTCGACTTCGCACAGGCCATCATATGAGCCCGAGAGAAAGAGCCTGACCTGATAGCCCGAGGGAGTGTCCTCAAAGACCTTGAAGGTAAGGGGAAATTGGTTCAGGAGTTTGGCCTTGGCCTGGCCGGAACCGCCCGCGAAAACACTGTTATTGCCGACACGTATGTCTTCGATGAGGACCTTGTCGCTTGGTTCAGGTGTGAGGCGGATGGAGTGGAGCCAGTGACCCGGCAGGGATGAGACATTCCGCCTTTCTTCACCCAGTGGCAAAGGCATCAAAAATGGGATCTCCCACCGTTCGCCAACAGTGATCGCTTGGCGACCGTCATGTGTCGAATGGTCGTTTCCACCTTTTACTTTTCCTTTAAGTGTAATCATGTGCGGGATCTTCGTTTCTTGGTGCGATCTTGAAATCGCGCGCCGTCGTCGGCCTCGTACATTGTGACGGTTATCGTTTTCAGCATGGCTAGGTCTCCCAGCGCGTAGTCGGATCGAGGATTGCCATCATATGAGCGGCGTAGACCTTCGTGAAAAGTTCATTCGGCTCATTCTCGGAGGGGTGGCGGAGGGAAAGCGTGAGGGACTCGGCGATTTCGAGGTAGACGGGAGGGTTCAACATGACATGACCGTCAGGGGTGATGCTGACGGCTGATATTTCCTTCTCGAAGAATTGGTGCGCAAACTCTTCGGGGTAATTCTTCCACAGGGAGAGCACCACACCATTCTGGGCGATGAGCTTGCGAAGTTCTTGGGTGATGATGAGTTCGCTGATTTTTCCGGCGATTTGAGTACGCGAGTTGATGCGCAGTAGGGCCGTAGGTATGAAGTGCTCACCCGTGATGGGGGAGATGAGTTCGATATCACATAGGCCGTCGTAGGCGCCTGATAGAATGAGCCTGACCTGAGAACCGGGGGGAACGACTTCAAGGGCCTTGAAGGCAAGGGGAAATTGGTTCAGGAGTTGGGCCTTGGCCTGGCCGGAATCGCCCGCGAAAACACTGTTGTTGCCGACGCGGATGTCTTCGATGAGGACCTTGTCGCTTGGTTCGGGCGTGAAACGGATGGAGTGAAGCCAGTGGCCCGGCAGGGATGAGGCATTCAAAAATGGGATCTCCCACCGTTCGCCAACAGTGACTGCTCGGCGACTGTCGTCTGTCGAGTGGTCGTTTCCACCTTTTACTTTTCCTTTGAGTGTAATCATGTGCGGGATTTTCGTTTCTTGGTTGGACGAGGAAGTGTGTCCTCGAAGGTTTCGTGTTGTTCGCCTACGAGTTCGTACTTGAAAAGGGACTTGTCATGGAGAGCCTGGAAGCGCAGCGCGATGTTGTTGCCAGGTCCGAGTTGGTTGTGGAGCCAACCGACGCAGGGCTTCTCCTTGCCGACCGAGGATTCGTGACAGGCCATCACCCGAAGTACGCTGCGGTCGGCGAGTGACGAAGGAAGCAGTCCTTCCTCGGCAATGGTTTTCTTGAGGTTGCGGTGCTTCGTTTCGCAGTAGCCATCCGGGATGTCGTATGGGTCGACATCGACGCGCCAGGGGCATTTGGAGCATTGTTTGCGCATGGTTTTCTCAGGTAATTTTGCCGAATTCCATCTTTCCGAGGTCTTGTTCTTCTTGTGATCCTTTGGCGACCCAGCCGACTTCGACAAGGGCCGTTTTGAGCTTCTGGATGATTTTCTGTTGACGTTTCAGATTGGCTTTGGCTTTTTTCTTGTACTTGCGTTTCATGGCACTCGCTCCATCATCGTCCAGAGGTGAGCCGTCTCTACCAACACGCCGTCTGCTGTCTGAAAGAGGAACCAGCCTTTGTCGCGGACATACGCATAGAGTTTTCCGTTGGCAGCAAAGCCGATGACGGTGAAATCAAGGTATCGTCTCTGTTCGATTTCTTTATCCGTCCAGATGGATTTCATCCAGGTCAGGTACTTCTCTCGAAAGGATGTTCCGAGAAAATGGAAGTCCTGACCGAAAACATCTTCGACCTTCATGACAGCGACGAAGTGATTCTTATCAAGCATTTTGGCTTTCTATCAAACTTTGATTCTCAAATCGAGTCTTTTATTTTGTCGAGGCGGGTTGTTTCCCACCAGGGCAGGTCATCTTCGTCCTCGTTCTCGGAATCGGAGTATTTCGCCACCATCTGGGCGTCATGCTCTTGACTGGCAATGTCTTCGGCGAACATCTCGCGAATAAATGCCTTGGGTGAACCGCCCGAGTCGAACCACGCTTTGGCCTCGGCCTGGAGATCGTAGGGATCGTCGGCGTCAAACAGATCGCCTGTGCAGAGGATGTTTTCGGCCTCGGCTTCGGCTTCTTTTTTCCACTGTTCGTAGTCCATGGGGTTCTTCTGGGTGAGGGTGGCTGGCGATCAGATGTCCTCGTCTTCGTCTTTGCCGACATGAGTGAAACACGCCAGCATCAGCGACGCTGAGCCGACGATGACTCCAACGAGTACGGCAAAGCAGATCGGACGGGCCATGCCGGGGGACGATCCAGCGACGGCCATCATGGTAAAGAACGCCGGGGGAAGGAGAGCAAAGTAGGGTGATTCGCCGCTGAGGGCGAACGCCGTTGCGGCGGCGCCCCCGAAGCCGCCACAGAGGAGCATGAGGGCGAGAACGAATATGTCAGCGTGGAGGGGGCCGAGGAAGGCGAGGATGAGAGCACACGCGATGACGACAACAGTTTGGGTGAGTTGGGCTTTCATGGTTTTCCTATCAAAGTTTGAGACATCTCACCCGAGCCACACCCACCTGACAACCCGATAGGCCGCCATCACGACCGTTGCTAAGATCGCCAAGGTCACAACAAACCAGAACAAGCCCACTACAAATTCTTTCAACTCATACATTTGACATTTTCCTCTTCTCAAGCCTTGAGACCTTTGGCCTGTGCTGTTTATTCTATCACCCTAAAACAGAAAGGGTAGAAAAAACCACGAGGTAGTTGACGGCACCCCTGGACGGTGGTAATTCTCACCCCGTGGCCACTGAACCCAAGACCTTCACCTACGACCACCCCCGCCCCGCCCTCACCGTTGATCTGGTCGTCTTTGGCGTCGAGACCGACAAGCAGACCGGCGACCTTTCGCTGCGGGTGCTCCTGATTGAGCGCGGGCAGAAGCCGTACAAGGGCCGGTGGGCCTTGCCGGGTGGGTTTGTGGAGCTGGGCGAAGATTTGGAGAAGGCGGCGTTCCGTGAGCTTTGGGAGGAGACGGGGATTTTGCCGTCGCACATCGAGCAGCTTTACACCTTTGGCGCTCCGAAGCGCGATCCACGGGAGCGGGTGGTGTCGGTGGCGTATTTGGCGCTCATCCCGATGAACGTGATGCCGCTCGCGGGGTCGGATGCGAAGAAGGCGCAGTGGCATCCGGTTGAGACGACGGGCTTACTTTCGTTGGCCTTCGATCATGATGAGATTTTGAACAAGGCCCTGGAGCGGTTGCGGCAGAAGATCCGATATGCGCCGATTGGATTTGGGCTGATGCCTGAAGTGTTTACGATTGGCGAGTTGCAGCGGCTCTATGAGTTGGTGAGCGGTCAAGCGTTCGACAAGTCGAATTTCCGCAAGAAGATTTTCTCGTTGGGTGTTTTGACGGAGGCGGGGAAGCGGAACAAGACGACGCAGCTCTACATGTTCGACAAGGAATCGTATTTCATGGCGGTGAAACAGGGGATTAGCTTTGAGATTTGAAGGAGAACAAACATGACCGTGCGCGACAACACATCATTCCAGACGACGATGAAGCTTAAAGAACAGATGATGGATTTCGACCCCGTTGATGTACGTTCGTCGAGCCTTCGAGGTGAGAAATGATTGACGAGCAACTAATTTTCCGCGCCTCCCTGGCAGCAACATTCATTGCCGTGATGGCGCTCATCGTTTACGGTTTCACCCTGCTGATTTCAGCCGATGGCGCCATCAAGGATTGCTATCTGCATTCGCATCTTCGATATGACGGAAAGAAGCTCACGGCTGTCATGGGGCGAGTCCATTTCAGGCCTGATATTCAGATCGGTCTTTTCGAGGAATACGAAAAGGCGGAAGAGGCCATGGCAAGATACGCAAGCTGTCGCGTCAAACCGTGATACAAAGAGCCATGCCGAAGAAACGCAAGAAGAAAAAATCCGATGACTTTGACGATGAGGTCTCGGGTATGGAGGACGCCTTCAAGGAAATGTTGAAGGCTGTACCGAAGCCGCCTGGGGAAGAGATCGCCCAGGAGAAGAAAAAGCGGGCGGCGTCACCGCTCGAAATCAGGGCGCGGTATCAGGTTTTGAAGAAGCGCATTCGGACCCGACTCGCGACGCGGTTCATTGACGAGGAGGCCGGGCAGGCGGCGTATATCGCGAATGGGGTGTATGCGGTGGCCGGGAAATACAAGGTGCGCGGGGAACTCCTCGACTGGGATCATGAGCTGCGGAGCATTGATGCGAAGCCCGATGAGAAGACGAAGCTGGCGCTGATTGTGCATTTGGCGAAGCGGTTGAAGGTTCGGAACTAAAAATAAATCAAAATCGGAACTTGACTGTCAAACTTTGATACGAGAAACTGCCATCTTTCATGCCAAACGAAAATAACCCGCAAGCCAACGCCATTCTCGGGCATACCTTCAGACTTCTCGATCACGGATTCGTCCGTTTGATTGACTACATGGGCGGCGACGCAGAAATCGAACAGGCCGCTCGGGTTTCGTATGATGCTGGTGCTGCGTCGCGGAAGGTGTCAGAGACAAGGGGGTTGCTTCGGTATTTGCTTCGTCATCGCCACACGACTCCGTTCGAGATGTGCGAGCTGAAGTTCCATTGCAAGATGCCGATCTTCGTGGCGCGGCAGTGGATTCGGCACAGAACCGCCAGTGTGAATGAACTTTCAGGTCGGTACTCGGTGCTGCCGACGGAGTTCTACCTCCCCGGTGTCGAAAATTTGAAGTACCAGTCAAAGACCAACAAGCAAGGCCGCGCGGAGCCGTTGCCTTATGACCTGGCAGACACCGTGCGTTCAAGCATGCGCAAACAGGCGCAGGGCAACTTTGCAGCCTACCAACTTTTTCTGGGTGAGTGTCCGCCGGACGATTATTTCGACGAGGAAGATACGGCCAGGCTACGCGGAGGCGGCGGGCTCGCAAAAGAGTTGGCGCGCATCAGTCTTCCGCTTTCGACCTATACTGAATGGTACTGGAAGATTGACTTGCACAATTTGATGCACTTTTTGAAGCTGCGTCTCGATCCACATGCGCAGCATGAAATCCGTGTCTTTGCGGATGTCATGTTCGACCTGGCCCGCAGGGTCGCTCCGCTCGCCATGGAGGCATTCGAGGACTATGTCCTGAATGCTGTTACCTTCTCGAAGCCAGATATAATGGCGGGGGCAATTGACAATGCTGATTTGCCGGAAGGGGAACGGAAGGAACGCTTGAAGGCCATTTTCGGCAATGATCGAGAGGTGCAAGAGTATCTGGAGAAAGTGTCGAGGATGGAGAAGCTCGTGGAGACAGAGAGCTAAGGGAGGAGCGACTTGATCCGAGTGTTGATGAAGTTGGTGACGGGTGCTGCGGCCTTCTACGTCGGATATGCGGTGGCTCGGCGTGTATTCATGCCGTGGCTCAGAAGAACAATTGAAGCTCCGAGTAGGAAGATGAAATGAGCATCAAAATCTACCAGTACTGCGGACCTTTTCTCAAGTGTAAGGTCATCCGGAGGTCGACCCGTTTGCTGGGTGATTTCAAGGTGTGTTCCACACCGCATTGCAAGGCAAATGGAAAGAGAGTGTCCGTGTCCTATCGTTTTTGTCCCGAATGCAGCGGCAAGTTGGAAAATAGTTATGTGGAGGTGATGGAGAGGGCGTTTAGTTGGTATGATGAGATCGGAGATCGCGAGTTGTTTCAGGCGCCCATCTTTGACGATTTTGATTTTCTGATTCCGAATAACAAGAACACGCCGACGCGCAATCGGATACCAGAGAACTCGGATGAGCAGCCGATTTCCATTGTCTCGGCGGAGGATGTAATTGAGGACAAGCGTAAGTTCTCTCAGCATTACGCCGAGATCATCAAGAAGGCCAAGGAACTCTGCGGTTCGGATGGTGTTGAGGTGGAGTGGGGTATCGTTTCGTATTACATGTAGTACGCCAAGGACAATGGACAAATGCGAGTGAGAATCGTTTCTGATCTGCACCTGGATTTCCATGCCGACGGCGGAGTGGGATTACTCAAAGAGATTGGAAGAACGAGATTCAACGTCCTGGTGATTGCGGGCGATCTCACTTCGTATTGTGACCTTGACCGGGCTTTGGAGCTGGTTTGCACGACCTTCGATGACAAGCAGATCATTTATGTGTTTGGGAATCATGAAATGTATGGCGGCACGCGAACGGAAGCGTTCGAGAAGGCCAGGAAGGCCGAGAAGCGATTTCCGCATTTGCATGTCCTGGAGAATCAGGCCGTAGTATTGCCAGGCTGGGAGCCCCTGCGGTTCATCGGCTGTACGCTTTGGTTTCCACATTCAGGGAAACCGGAGCTGCTCGACAAGCATCTGAATGACTTCTCGGAAATCAAAGGCATCTACGAGTGGCTGCCTACGGTGGCCGAGGAATCGGCGCTGTACCTGGAGAAGAACATCCAGGAAAATGATTTTGTGGTGACGCATCATCTTCCGCATCCGAGGAGTATTGCGGAACGATTCCGTGGTTCGCCCCTGAACAAGTATTTCGTGCATGACATCTCCAAGACAATGGAGTCGGGCTATGCAGCATATTGGGCACACGGGCATACGCATGAGAGCGCCAATTACAAGGTGGCGGAAGGCTGGACTCATGTGTACTGTAATCCATTCGGATATGCTCGTCGCGATGTGAATTCGGATTTCAAAGCCGATTTGGCTGTGGAATACAATTTCTAAGGAACCCATGTCATCGATTCAAATCGACTACTCTGCCCTCGCGAGAGCCTTGCAGAATGAACCGGATTTTTACGACCGGCTCCCGGAAGCAAAGGAGACAATGAGGCGCGAGGAAGATGCCAGAGTGACGTTGCTTGAATGCGTCCGGACGACAATGAGTCTGATCAATGCGGGGCGAATCTGAACCAGAAATGTCCGAAGGCGAAGGTCCCCGGGTAAGAAAAAACATGAGTGATATCTACCAATCTGAAGACGACTACAAGAAGGCCGACTACTACGACGCCTGTGACACTGAAACCCTCGAACATGATTTCGAGCACGAGGCGATTTTGGCCTGGTGTGACCAGAGCAACGTGAAGAGCTTGACCGATTTTCGCGACAAGACATGCGTCATCGTCGCCTATTCGCTGAGCGGTCAAAACCCGAGAGAAGCTGGCAAGCGGACGCTGTCCGGGATTGATTTGGAGAGGCTCGTTGGCGAACTGCTTTTCAAGAAGCGGTTTGGAGCGTCGGAGTAGGATGTCTGGTTCCGACGGCCAGGCCTCGAACCTGATCATTGTTCTGGGGGCTTTCAAGCGCTCGGGGACCAATTACCTGCGCGACCTGCTTTGCTGCCATGCCCGGGCCTGGCCGTCGGCCATCGCAGAGGACTTTCTGCTGGCGAAGTCGGATCTGCTTCTGCAATACGTCCAGGGAACGACGCTACGCTGGGGAATGGCGGGGAAGGCCCAACAGGGTGTCCTTCAGGAAAGCATCACCAGGGCCTTCGTGGAGCTTCTGAACGTCGAGGGCGACCGGGTCGTTTCCAAGACCCCCTGCACCGAGGGTGTCCACAATGTCGACACGATATTCCCCGGCGCCAAGGTGGTCTTCATCGTCCGGGACGGACGCGACACCATCGAATCCGGACGCCGGTCCTGGGACTGGGGCATCAAGGAAAAGGCCAAGGAATGGGCCGAGGGTGTCGCTCGGATTCGAGACTTTGAGCTGAGCTTCCCCGGGCGGTCCATCCGCATCCGATACGAAGACCTTTTCCTGGACCTGGAGAACACCCTTACACCGGTCCTCAATCACTGCGAACTTCCGCTTGACCTGTACGAATGGGATGCCGCCCGCCAATCGCCCGTGCGAGGGTCATCCGACCTGCGCCATCGCTGGAAAGAGAAAATGCACTGGCATGCCAAGGAAAAGTGGCCGGAGTTCAATCCGATTGGCCGGTGGCGAGAACTGTGGACCGAAAAGGATTTGGCGGACTTCAACGAGGCGGCGATGATGATGAATCAGTGGTTGGGGTACGTTTAGTTCGCAACGCGATTGATCAACTCCAACCATCGAAGCGCGCCATTGCGCGCCGAGAAATGATTGTGAGCCTCGGTGGCGACGTGTTGACGCTCGGACAGCGGCGCGTTGACCTGCTTGACGGCGGCATTGCAGAGGGCCTTCAAATGCTCTGGATCGAAAAGCGGTCCGATGTTGTCTCGGGGCTTCACGAGAATGCCGCCCACCATGTACTCGGGAATCGCGCCAATCGCCGTACAGACGGGAATCACACCATTTGCTTGAGCGCGAATCAAATCTTCGATATCGCGGGTGGAGGGCGTCTCGGTGTAAAGAATGAAAATCTGAGCCTGATTGAGTTCATAGGGTTCGTCGTCCCGGGTGACAACGAGGTGGTGCGGAAAGGCTTCCTTCAGGGATTTTTTCCCTTTCAAATCCCCGCAGTACATCACCACGGGAGGGGCCTCGCGCGCAGTCTTCGCCTCTGGAGAGACGAGTGGCGCTTCGAGGATGACATTGACGTTGTCTTCACCGATGAACGGCAGGCGAGCGAGTAAACGCTGTCGTAAATACTCCGAAGAGCAGACGAAGGATGGTACGTCAGCGAGCACGCCGAGCTTATCGGGCGTGAGTTCTTGGATGTCTTCTTCGCTGCGAATCCAGGCGATGCCTGCGGGGTTGACACTCCGATAAAGTTCAGGCGTCTTCTGAACGCAGAATAGTTTCCCTCCCGAGGCATCGGAGTGATACTCATCCCGCAGAGCATCGGCGATTGCGCCTTTCGGAAATGCGATGGAGCGCGCTCGTCTCGCGAGGGTTTGGAGTCGCTTGGCTTGCTTGATTTCTTTGTCATCACCCGCATACGTCGCAAGCCGCAACGCCATCCGGTGATTCCCTGTACGCCGAAAGCTCCAACTGAGAATCTTGAGATACGATTTGAGTGACTCCGACTCCAGGGTCTTCGGGTCTCTCATGTTCCGCATGGCGAAGTCCCCCAACCGGGTTGCTTCCAGGTCTCGACCGCGCATCGCGAACGTCGCCGCCAACCGCAACGTCACTGCGTACGCCTGCGGCTTCATGAGGTGCGCGAAAGCCAGGAGGCCACTGGCCTTCTTCGAGAAGCGATATTCCTCCCAGTAGGAGTCGGCCTCGACCACGAGGGCATGAATTTTCTCGTCGGACCAGTCCTCCACGGTTCAGTCCTCCAGGGTCTTCACGGACACGGCCAACTCGAACCCGGTGTCCTCCAACATCGTCGGCGTGTCGATGTATCGGAATGTCCGCAGCTCATGGACGTTCGGGTCGATCTGCTTGAGGCTGTAACGCCGGGGCTCGACGCCCAGGAGTTGAATTTCGACCTCATGCTCTCCGGTGCCAGGCGGCATTTCGATGCGATACTGGCCGCGCTGGCGCTGGCCCTGGGAGTCGAGCAGTCGTGAAACCTTGATGAGCCCCTGTGACTCGAACTCCTCCTCGTCCTCGGGTGAGAAACGAGCGAATGCGACGAAATCTTTTTGACCTTCCATGGCAAAAGAGAGTAACATATCAAACTTCGATATCACACTAAAAATGAGAAGCGCGTACGCCATTATCTGGATCAGCCGGAAGACCTTGAGGGCCACCTTTTTGGGAATTTACAGCTCAGGTCCCGGTTCGATCACCCACCATCTTGACACGGAACTCCCGACGCTCGTCTACGAGATGAAACGCGCAACTTATGGGGAAGCAATGGATGCACTCGAAGGTTTCGTGAAAGGAGATCCAACGCTTCGAGATTTGTACGCCAGAGGTCCTCGGCATGGATAGCAAACGCCAGATAATCATCTCGGCCTACGAGGCGCTCGCCAAGGTAGCCTCGCATTTCTATCGCCTGGATGATGGTGCCGATGATGCCGACGACTTCCTCGAAACGATGATGGTGACGGAGTCGTTGATTGACTGCGGCGGCTTCAATCATCGTGACCTGGTGGCACGGTTCCGTCGAGGCCGGAGGACGGAGTTTGGGGGGAAGGTGATTTGGACGGGGAATCGGGACAAGCAGACGCAGATGGCGAAGTTGCGGGCGTCTGGAGATCCGTTTTATTTGGCGGAGGATGGCATCACGAATGGTGCGGCGATGCGGATGTTGGGGGTGGCGCTTTATTTCCCGAATTTTTCCGAGATGGTTTATGCGGCCAATGCGGTGGCCCGCATTACCCATGCGTCATCGGCGAGCCGGATGGCGGCTGTCGCGGTGGCATTGCGGATGCGACATATGTTCATGTGGTCATTGGGGCTGGAGGGGTTCGCGCCGCCTCCGACCAAAAAGAATTTGTTGCTCAATAACTGGACGGTTTATGGAACAGCCTTGCAAAAGGCTGCCGACATGCTCGGTCTTACAGGCAGTCCTTTCATGAAGGCTTTTCAGCGTGAGATGTCTGCCGTGCCGCCTGCGGGCTTGGACAATCTCGCCTGGCGCACGGGGTTCATGCACGTTGCGAGCAGCTCTCCCCTTGCCGCAATCGCGGCGACATTCCTGGGCGGTCCCGGTCATCCACCGGTAAGCGGACCTGCTCTGCCGAACTCCCCCCATCAGATCGCAGGTGTGGAGCAAGAGTACTGTGATGCTGCGGTCGTCCAGGTCAATTGGAACTTCTTCACGGCAGAAGAGAGAGAGCAAGAGAATCGAGCTTTTGCGCCTCGTCACGACGCGGATACCTTCTATTCGATGTTGTATCCAATGCTGGCGCTTGGGGGACGACCGCTCGACTGTACCAACAACGATGTCTTCGAGCGGTTCTCGGATATCGCGGATGCAATGATGAGAAGGTGGGACCCATGTCGATAAGCCTGCACAAGCCAGGAAGCTGGGAGCAAACTGGATACGCCCTTGACGTGATTCCGGGCAACCATCGCAGGGTTCTGCTCACCCGAATCAACGAAGAATTCAGGCGCGATTTCAATTCCGAGCGGATACGTGAGTATGAGGTTTCAACATTTTTCCCAAAGCTTGCGGCTTCTGCCGACATGCGTGCCTATGCCGCCGATTTTGCAAGTCGTGGGATGCTCAAGGAGATCGGAACGGGCTTGACCTGTGACTCGGTTCAAATCGCTCTGCGTTTCCCTGGCGGGAACATGGTAGAGCCAAATTGGCATATCGACGGCATCCCCTACGCAGGCAACGGCGTCACGACGGATGCAGGACCGCAATGCAAGGCCATCCTCGGCATTTACCTCTCTGACGTGGAAAGAGAGGGCGACGGAGAGCTTCAGATCGCCCCGGGCTCGCACTTGCAGGTTGAAGAATTCGCCCGCAAACACGGCTGGTCAACGTTGCGGAAGGGCGCGCTGCCCGAAGTCCAGAACCGGTTAAGCATTTGGGGTAAGGCCGGAACAGCCATCATAATGCACCCGCAGATGATTCACAGGGTGATGCCGAATCGTAGTACGAATATTCGGTATGCGGTGTATTTTCGATATTACCAAAGGTGACACGCTGTCAAGAGGCCCGTGGCGTCCGTCGAATCTTCTCAGGCGATTCGATACCTTTGCCACAAGGGGCGACGCAGGGATGAGCGGATAGCGCACGCCGTCGAATCTTCTCAGGCGATTCGATGCCTTTGCCACTGAAAGTCGCAACTCTGAACTCCGTCGGTTGAATCTTCTCAGGCGATTCGATGCCTTTGCCACCAAAAGATTTGGGTGCCCCAGGCCTCTATTCTGGCTGTCGAATCTTCTCAGGCGATTCGATGCCTTTGCCACTTGATCTTGTTATGGCGGTACTCGAACCGCGCGACCGTCGAATCTTCTCAGGCGATTCGATGCCTTTGCCACCGGACTTGTAGTCGAATCTTCTCAGGCGATTCGATGCCCTTGCCACGATGGCGGGTCATCCTGGTCGGAGTCGAATCTTCTCAGGCGATTTGATGCCCTTGCCACCCACCGAAATGCTTTAGCCGAGGCCAAGACATTTCTGTCGAATCTTCTCAGGCGATTCGATGCCTTTGCCACAGCAACCATCAAAACTATTCTATTTTCAAAGACCTGGACATCAC
>Ga0172366_10000057_pt1 | contig 57327 bp, 45 predicted proteins | sample LakKivSesite69cm_FD_114533 | JGI IMG/M metagenome (GOLD analysis project Ga0172366, IMG submission 114533) | Sediment microbial communities from Lake Kivu, Rwanda - Sediment site 69cm | ecosystem: Environmental > Aquatic > Freshwater > Lake > Sediment | place: Rwanda: Western Province, Lake...
AATCGGTGCTCATTACAATACCCACGGTGGAAAGCATCCCCACGGCGGCAATCGCTATGCCGTAAAGCCCGCTGAAGTAATAAGCAACTCCTATGGAAATGCAGATGGTGATAATGGGAAGGAGTGTGCTCATGAAACCCACACCCATGCCTGTGATGACCACGCCTGCCGGACCAGCGGTGGAGGCATGGGCAATCTTTTTAACCGGTGCGCTCGAGGTGAAATATTCACTCTCAACCCCGATAAGCGCACCACAGATGAGCCCTATAAGAACTGCCCAGTAATGATTGAGACTCCCGATAAGGAGTTTCGTCACAATGAATCCGCCAATGATGAAAAGGACGCCGCTGACGTAAGTCGCCGAGCGAAGAGCCGTCTGGGGGTTTTTCCTTTTGAGATACTCTATTGAGAAAATCCCTATTGCTGAGGCAATTAAACCTATGGTAATATACAGTATTGGCAAGGACATGACCCTCAGGGCGTTGTCCATGGTTGCCCCAATTGCCATTGTCGCCACGACACTGCCAACATAGGATTCAAAGAGGTCGGCGCCCATACCGGCAGTATCCCCAACGTTGTCGCCAACATTATCCGCAATGACGCCCGGATTGCGTGGGTCATCCTCCGGTATGCCCGCCTCCACTTTTCCCACAAGGTCTGAACCAACATCTGCACTTTTCGTATAGATGCCGCCACCAACACGGGCAAAAAGGGCAATTGATGAAGCACCCATCGCAAAGCCGTTGATAATGAGAGGTGCTGAGGCAGGACTCTTGTGCAGGAAATATGTAAACAATCCCAATCCAATGACGCCAAGGGCGGCAACTGACATACCCATGACGGAACCGCCACGGAAGGCAACGGAGAGGGCAAGTGGTGTTCCGCCTATCTTGGCAGCCTGGCAGGTGCGCACGTTCGCCCGCGTGGAGGCATTCATCCCGACATAACCGGCAAGCATTGAGCAAAGTCCGCCGCAAAGATAGGCAATGGCAGTCTCCACCTTGATTGTTGCGGCAATTGCGAGCACGACTACCACCATGAATATGGCAATAATCTGATACTCCCTCTTCAGGAAGACCATAGCGCCAAGGTGGATTTTATCCGCAATGGCGCGCATCTTTTCATTACCCGTCGGATACTTCAGCACTAAGAAATAGGTGATAATGGCAAATAAAAATCCACCCAATCCAATCAAAGGGACAAGTCCAAGGATGATGTCCATACAAACCTCCCCGGAGCAGGCAAAATTAAGAAGAAGGCAAAAAGCTAAGGTATTAACAAGGTCGAATTTTTTTCTTGTGATATAACTTGTTTGTCAAGCAAAATAAGAATCAGGCAATCTCGTGCCTGTTATCAACTATCCATCATTTTACTTATTTCAAACTACCAAAGCCGGATGAAACATAAAAGAGGTAACGACGCCCAATTAAGACCGGGCGAAGTCTGGCAAGAATTTTCTTTATGGAATCATCCTGTTTTTTTGCACTCATGATGAGGACTATTGCCTGTCCATCGTCTATCCATTTCTCCAGTCGTTTAAACCCCTCCTCCACATTCTCCGGAGACTTCCACTCATGGTGCACATAGCTCCGGAGCAGTTCCGAGTCGCGTCCCGCCTCAAAGTTGAAAATCTCTTCGAACTGCCGGTATTGCACCATGGTGAAGGACTTACCCCGAAATGAGCGCAGGTAACTGGCAATCCGATTTGCCTCAATATCTTTCGACAGCGCCTCAGGAACTATCTTGCGGTGCTCTGACCCCACAAGATATGAGCCATATAATGAGCCGCCCCAGAGTATAAGAATTATAAGAACAACGGATATTGAGAAAGTCAGGTGGAGTCGCCTGTTACAATGCTCCTTTTCCTGTCCGGCAAAATACAGACCAAGCATGAGGGCAAAGGCGGGATAGGCGGGCTGGATATAACTGAGCATTGTCGAAAGAAAGAGTGAGAATGAGAGCAGTGTTACACCAAACCAGCATCCGAGCCAGAGTTGAGCAGGCGGAAGCGCCTTTAAATATTTCAACACATTTCGGAGTCTTCCCTGTAAACTCTGCGAAATGACGCCCTGTCCTTTACTCTTTCCCTGCCGTATTTTTTTGATAATTTCATACAGCGCCAGAAATGACCATGCCGCACCACCAATGAGAAAAACGAGAAGATAATACCCCGGCAAACCCTGTGACTCTTGCTTGTTTGCAACGGTTCTTTCGAAAATATCCATCCCCCAGAAGGAAAGAATGAGTTTGCCATGCAACAATAATACCCAGACATACCACGGGATGGATATTATAAGATATAACGCAACACCCCAGAACCAGCGAGAAAAGGAAATCCTGAACGCCCTTCCAGAAAGTATGCGATAAATGATAATGGTGCCAAAGACTACCATAAGGGTTGGCGGTCCCTTTGTAAAAAAACCAAGCGCAAAAAACAGCCATGCGCCATACCATGCTATTTTGTTCTTAGGATTCTCAATCGCCTCGTAAAATGAAAGGAGTCCAAGCGTCAACCACAGGGTAAATAGCGGATTCAGGTCAGCGAACTGCCCCATGACTGCCTGTTGAAAAAGTGTGGCGCCAATCAGTCCGGTCAGGGCGGCGGCGCGGGCTCCTCCCCTTCTCATAGACCACCCTACCATGGTAAAAATGCCGAATAGAAATGCCATCACTGAGACCATGCGGACGGCTAAGATGTTCTGACCAAATATCATCATGAAAACTGCCGCAATGGCATAATAGGTGGGAGGTTTTGTAAGATGCGGGACATTATTTAGTTCCGGTTGAAGCCAGTGTCCATTCACAAGCATGTCCCGCGAGACCTCAGCGTAACGCCCTTCATCCGGCAGTTGAAAGGGACGAATCCATGCGGGCAGGAGCATCATGAAAAGAACAAGGATTGTCACAATCAGATACGGATGCCTTTCGGCACTTTGAAATATGAAACGGCAGACCTTAATCCTCATGAGACTCAGTTCTCCGGGGAGAAAAATGGCGCTTCCGATACCATATCATGGCAGACAGGTCATACATGCCCACAAATAAGCGATTCCAGACGCCATATTTTGAGGAGCCGCTCTTGCGTGGGCGATGATTTACCTCCACCTGATGAACCTTGAACCCGTGAATTACGCAAAGTGTGGGTAGAAACCGATGCAATCCACGGAAGGCAATCAATTGCACAAGGACACGGCGATAAAAGACACGTAAAGAACAACCGGAGTCTTTGATGCCATCCTTCAAAAACAAATTGCGCACCCGATTGGCAATCCGCGCTGAGACACGGCGAATAAAGCTATCATGACGCTTGAGGCGAATCCCGCAAACCATGTCGCATGATTTGAGTTCCTCAAGGAGTCCGGGGATGTCACGTGGGTCGTTCTGCATGTCCGCGTCCATTGTGATGATAGTGTCGCCGGAGGTATTTTGAAATCCTGTCATAAAGGCGGCGCTCTGACCGAAATTTCGCATGTGGCGGATGAAACGGAGTTCAGGATAAAGTTCTGTGGCGCTTGTGAGGCGTGCGGGAGTCTCATCCGTACTGCCATCATCCACATAAAGAATTTCAAAGGGACGTCTGAGCGTGCGGAGGGTTTCTGTTAACTCTTTTACAAGCGGAAGTATATTCTCCGCCTCATTAAAGCATGGCACAATGACGCTGATTTCTACCAAAATTATTCCAGCCCGCAAATCATTCATACAACAAAACGAAATTAATTGAAGACAGATATAAAGGGCGTCAAGAGTTTTTCCGGAATTCGTCCAGTGGCTGATTGAAATTCACAACCCCGAGACACATTTTAGTTGACCGGGCGGGAAAGTTATCAATGATTCGTTAGATGGATGTTCGTTGTGGAGACTTTATTGAGGGAGGATGTTATGGTAACAAAATATAAGGCGTTCATCGGCGGGGAGTGGGTGGAAGGCGGCTCTATGGGGAAGATTGTAAATATCAATCCCGCTGACACGAAGGACATAATCGGGGAATTTCCCTCTTGCGGAAAGGAAGAGGTGGACGCCGCCGTGGCAAGCGCTCGTGAGGCACAGAAAAAATGGGCGCTCATGCCCGCCCCAAAACGTGGAGAAATTCTCAAGCGCGCAGGCGACCTCCTCGTTGAGAAGAAGGAGGATATCGCTCGCCTCATGACACGGGAGATGGGAAAAATTCTTCTTGAGACCCGGGGCGACGTGCAGGAGGGAATTGATACCGCATATTACATGGCTGGTGAGGGTCGGAGACTTTTCGGCGAAACTGTGCCATGTGAACTTCCCAACAAGTTCGGCATGTCCATCAGACAGCCTGTTGGCATCTGCGCCATGATAACTCCCTGGAATTTCCCCATGGCTATTCCCTCATGGAAAATCTTCCCCGCTTTGATTTGCGGCAATGGCGTTGTCTTTAAACCTGCAAGCGACACCCCCGCCACGGCGGTCCGACTCGTGGAAATTCTTCTTGAGGCAGGCGTTCCGCCAAAACTCATCAACCTTGTCCCCGGCTCCGGAAAAAATGTCGGTATGGCAATGCTTGAACATGCAGGTATAAACCTTGTCTCCTTCACCGGTTCAACGCAGGTTGGACGGACAATTGCCGAGAGGTGCGGCGCAACTTTGAAGCGTTGCTCTCTTGAGATGGGCGGGAAGAATGCGCAGATTGTCATGGATGATGCCGACCTAAATCTTGCGCTTGAAGGCGCGCTCTGGGGAGCATTCGGCACAACCGGACAGCGCTGCACTGCGACATCTCGCCTGATTCTGCATAAAGACATTGCCGTGGAATTCACTGAGCGCCTCAAGGAAAAAGCCGCGCAGATACGTGTGGGGAATGGTCTCGATGAAAAAACCCAGATGGGACCGCTTATTAACGGAGACCAGTTGAAAACAGTGGCGGAATATGTCAGAATCGGGCTTGAGGAAGATGGCGCACAACTTGTCCTTGGCGGCAAACCCTTGACAGATGGCTCATATGCCAGTGGATTCTTCTTCAGCCCAACCATCTTCACAGGCGTCAAGCGCCACATGCGCATCGCCCGCGAGGAGATATTTGGACCCGTGGTCTCAATCCTTGTCGTCAAGGACTTCGACGAGGCAATTGAAACCCTGAATGACACTGAATATGGACTTTCATCATCCATTTACACCCGTGACCTGAATCGCGCCTTCAAGGCGGTGCGGGACATTGAATCGGGCATCACCTATATCAACGTTCCGACCATCGGTGCGGAGATTCAACTCCCCTTCGGCGGCGTAAAGAACACCGGGAACGGGCACCGCGAGTCCGGACAGGTCGTCCTTGACACTTATACGGAATGGAAGTCAGTTTACGTTGATTATAGTGGGAAACTGCAACGCGCACAGATTGATTGAAGTACAGGTGTCCGCCTCAGGCGGATAGACAACATTTCGGACATTATATTCCATGCCTGATAGAGAAAAAAGATTTCGCGGGGAATTTACCCGCTTGCTTTTGAGCCTTGGCATGGCGGCAGTCGTGATTACCATTCTCGGGGTCTATTTCATAAATAAACTTTTTAACAGACCTCATACATCTCCGCGGGTTGATTTTTCTCAGGCGCTCAAGGAGACCCTGCTCACGTCGGAGGCACCTGCCTCACCCAATACCGCCAGGGTCTTCTTCACCACCAACGGACGCCAACTCAGCGCAGAGGTGATTGAACTCTCGCGCAGTCTCACGCCCTATGAAAGAATTGACCGGCTTCTGACCCGCCTGATGAAAGGCCCAACAAGCAGATATTTTGAACCTATCCTGCCTCCCAATGTTTCACTCAGGGCGATGTATATTCTTGAGGACAAACTGGTGGTGGATTTTTCAAAGGAGCTTTCGCAGAATTTCCATGGAGGAATCACGGCGGAAATGCTGGTGGTTTACAGCATTGTGGACACAATCATTCTCAATGTCCCAGAAATAAAGCAGGTGCAAATTCTCATTGATGGAGAGATGTGCGCCACGCTTGCTGGTGGCATTGACCTCAGCGCCCCCCTTGGCGCCAATATTAACCTGATACGGTGGTGATGGATTGGAACGGGTTCAGGATGAGATATTTATGACTTATCGCTTTTTTCCTTTGAATCTAATTCCTCGACTTTTGCACAAAGGGAAATAACCCTCTTCGCCTCCTCCACGTTCACCGTTGTATCCTTGCATCCATCGATATCGAGGAGAACAACATGGAGCGGCAAATCCAATTTCTCCACAGCCATAGTAAGTTCGGGCTCACAGGCGATTCCCACCACTGCCTCTGGTTTTTCCTCCATGATAATTTTGTGCACAATACTTCCCCCGCCGACCACATGCACCTTATAACCCAGTCCTTCCGCAAAACGGTGCAATTCATCCTTCTGCTCCGGTATAATGCAGTGGGAGAGGAAAAGCATGCGGTTTTTATAAGGGACCTTCGCAAAACGCTCTTTTTCCCTGTCATTAATGGAGCGGACAAACTCCTTATTAATATTGTCGTTTCCCATAGGACAAAGCCCCCGTCATTCAACCCTGGTTTTTTCCCCAATGACAAGCATCATGGGCGATGCCTCACGGACATATTCTGCACCATCATAATCGCCGAAGATGCGCCGGACTCCGAGTCCGGCATTTTGAAAAAGGGCTGTTAATTCCCTCAGTGTAAAAAGCCGCAGGCAATAACCCGCTTCTGTTATCCCGCCACGGATATTGAAGGATGTCCTGTTGAATAGGATTTTCCGCCGCGCATCGAAGTCCCAGAATTCGTGAATCACGAAATCCCTTCCGCACTGGATAGTCTGCGGCGTTTTGCGCACCATTCTGACAACAGGTTGTTTGTTAGGGACTTCGAGGAGAAATTGCCCGCTGGCTCTAAGAACACGTGCGACTTCCTTGAGAATTGCCAAATCCGGGTCAGGCGCATCCATCGGGCGGTAGCCGAAGCTGTTGAAGAGGGACACAACCGCCTCAAAGACTTTCTCCCGAAAAGGGAGACAGGTCATCGTCCCTTTGACAAGGGAAGGTTTTCTCCGAAATGTTAGAGGCATTTTCCCCATGGCGTATCTGAGATAGGGTTGCATGATATCCAGACCAAATGCGCAAAGACCCTTCTTCAGGAAAAAAACGAGGTGCCTTCCGAAGCCACATGCAAGGTCAAGGATGCGCGAGCCATTCTTGAGATGCAAGACGTTTCGGATAAAATCCACTTCACGCGAAACCCTTTTTTCATCATACGTCAATCGGGCATAGATTTCAAGATACGCCTCACCGAAATATCTCCCCTGCCACTCATCAATGGTGGAGTAATTCATGAACAGCCATACCCTCTACCGTCATAACTAAGAAAGGATTAAGCGTCCTGCGCCGAGAAATATTCAATAAAAAACGTGAACAACGGTGTTTAAACTTGCAATCCCCAAGTGGCATCTCCTATTTTCTCATCCCAATTGATGTAACCCATATAGTCTGGAGACAGAACATGATTGAAAATTCCGCACCTTACAAATTTATGGATGCTTCGCTTTCTTTTGAAGAACGCATCGCCGACCTCATCGCCAATCTGACCCTTGAGGAGAAGATCTCCCAGATGGTTCATACCTCGTGCGCCATTGAACGTCTCGGGATTCCTGAATATAACTGGTGGAATGAGTGCCTTCACGGCGTGGCAAGAAATGGGACGGCAACAGTTTTTCCGCAGGCTATCGGGCTTTCCGCCATGTGGGACACCGATATGATGTTCCGCGTGGCAACTATCATTTCTGATGAGGCGCGGGCAAAGCATCATGAGTCTCTCCGTCAGGGAGACCGTGGCATATACAAGGGCATTAATTTCTGGACACCGAACATCAATATCTTCCGCGACCCTCGCTGGGGACGCGGGCAAGAAACATACGGCGAGGACCCTTATCTCACAGGAAGACTCGCCGTTGCCTTTATCAAGGGACTTCAGGGCAATCATCAAAGATACCTTAAAACCGCCGCCACGGTGAAACATTTTGCCGTTCACAGCGGTCCGGAACCCCTGCGCCATACGTTCAATGCTGACGTCAGCCCAAAAGACCTGCGCGAGACATATCTCCCCCACTTCAAGGAATGCGTGCAGGAGGCAAACGTTGCCGCTGTGATGGGGGCTTATAATCGCACAAATGGAGAGCCCTGCTGTGCCAGCCCTACACTCCTAATCAAGATTCTCCGCAAGGAGTGGGGATTCAAAGGGCATGTGGTTTCGGACTGTGGGGCGGTCTGCGACATCCATCTCCATCACAAGGTGACAAAAAACGCCAAGGAATCCGCCGCACTTGCCGTGAAAAACGGTTGTGACCTCAACTGCGGTGAGACGTATAAATCCCTTTTACAATCGGTTCATGATGGACTGCTCACTGAAGAAGAAATCAACAGGGCGCTTGGACACCTGCTTCTCACACGCTTCCGCCTCGGGATGTTTGACTCGCCTGAGAGTGTCTCATATACAGGCATCTCCTATGATGTCAATGATTGTGCGAGGCACAGAAAAGCGGCACTTGAGGCGGCGCGCAAATCCATCGTCCTCCTGAAAAATCAAGACGGCTTGTTGCCACTTTCTAAAAAAATCAAATCCATCGCCGTCATTGGACCAAACGCCAATGACCGTGACGTCCTTCTGGGAAATTATAACGGCACCCCCTCACGATACGTGACCCCACTTGAGGGAATCCGACGAAAACTCACACGTCAGGCGCGGATTTATTATGCACCCGGATGCAAAATCAGTGAAACGGCGGAACAGGGACATATCGGCAAACTCACACGCGGATTTGCCGAGGCTGTGGCTTGCGCACAGCGCGCTGAGGCGGTCATAATGGTGCTTGGACTCAACTCGCTTTATGAGGGAGAGGAGGGCGATGCAACTGAATCACCAGCGGGCGGGGACAGGACTCATCTGAATCTCCCGGGGAAACAGCAGGAACTCCTCGAAGCGGTGTGCGCCGCAGGCAAACCGGTCGTGCTGGCTATCCTGAACGGAAGCCCAGTTGCCCTGAACTGGGCGCAGGGGCATGTCCCTGCCATAGTTGAGGCATGGTATCCCGGCGAGGAGGGAGGAACAGCCCTTGCTGATGTAATATTCGGCGATTATAATCCTGGTGGAAGACTTTCCATCACCTTCCCAAGAGGCGTTGACCAGCTCCCGCCCTTTGAAGATTACGCCATGAATGGCGAAAAGGGGCGGACATATCGCTACATGAAGGATGAACCGCTCTACCCCTTTGGTTTTGGACTGAGCTACACAAGGTTTGAATATAATGACCTCACGTTGACACCAGAAATAAAAATAGGAAAAAAGCAGGTCATCAGGGTCACCTTAAAAAATATCGGCAATCTGACTGGAGAAGAGGTTGTGCAGATTTACCTGAGTTACCCTGAGCATTGCAAGGGGGTACCGATTCGCCAACTCCGCGGGTTCAGGAGAATAACCCTGAAACCGGCGCAATGTAAAACGGTGTCCTTCACATTGACGCCACGCCTGATGACGCAAATCGATGATGCGGGGCGATGTATCCTTGAACCGGGGAGATACACGGTTTATGTTGGCGGTTGTCAGCCTGATAAAAGAAGCGAATTTCTAACAGGAACGCCGCCCCTGTCGGCAACATTTATAATCAAGGGGCAAACAGCAATGGAATTAAAATACTAAGCGAGTTAATTCAATCCTTGAAAAAGAAGCCGACTCACGATAAAATTATTGACATCATCATCGGAATGGTATTTTCATCGATTTCAATATGACTGAACAGATGGGAAGAAAAAAGGATGAAAACGAGTCTGCGAGAATTTGCGGCAAAAGTCCGCGAAACTGCGGACATTGTGGATATTATCGGTTCTGTAATTCCCTTAAAGCGCACCGGCAGCACCTTCAAGGCGCTCTGTCCCTTCCACAGGGAAAAAACGCCCTCCTTCAACGTCCACCCGGTAAGGCAGATTTTTCACTGCTTCGGCTGCGGCATTGGCGGCGACGTCATTAAATTCTGGATGATGCATGAACGTCTGGATTTTCGTTCTGCAGTGGAGACCCTTGCACACCGCCTTGGTCTGCCCATTCCCGAACTGAGCACCACACCGGAGGATGTAAGCAGGGAGAAAAAAAGGCGTCTTTTGTTTGAGGTCAACCAGTTTGCCCTCAAATATTACAAAAAGCGCCTTGAAACAAAGTCAGGCGTTGAGGCGCGGGAATATCTCTCCCGGCGCGGCGTTGAGCAGGAGCTCTGTGAAAATTTCCAGCTCGGCTGGGCAACTGAGAATTGGGACGACTTTCTAACTGCCGCCGGGAAAAACGGATATTCCAGTGAGCTCCTCCATGAGGCAGGTCTCATCCTCACCGGAAAAACAAAAGGTAGCTTTTACGACCGATTCCGAGGACGCATCATCTTTCCCATTCTTGACCTGCAGGGGCATTGCGTTGCATTCGGCGGACGCATCCTGTCAATGTCAAGTGATGAACCTAAATATCTCAATTCCCCCGAAACCGATACCTATAAAAAGGGAAAAATCCTTTATGGATTGCACCTGGCAAGGGAGGCATTGCGCGGTGAGCAACCCGCCTTGCTTGTTGAAGGTTACATGGACATCATCGCCCTGTATAAATATGGCTTCACGACCGGCGTGGCAAGTCTCGGAACCGCCCTTACTGAAGACCAGGCGCGACTCCTCAAGAGATTCACAAAAGAGGTAATCTTCATTTATGACGGCGATGAGGCAGGACAGCAGGCAATGCTGAGGGGATGTGAAGTCCTTCTCGGGCAATCCCTTCTTGTGGGCGTGGTGGTCCTGCCGGAAAAGGACGACCCCGACACATTTCTGGCACACCATGGGGCAAAAACCCTTCAATCTCTGATTGAAAAAAGGATAGACTTCTTAGACTTCTTTCTTGAAACAGGGAGAAAAAAATTCAACATCAATACCCCTGAGGGGAAAATCGCAGTCCTTGATATGTTGAAACCAATCTTAGAGCAGGTCCATCAGCCAATCATGTTCAACGACTTCACCATGAGACTCTCCTCCGGACTGAAACTTGAACAGAAACTTATCATTCAGCATATCCGGGCAAAAAGTGAAAACATGAAGAAGTCCGTTGGCGAGATTATTTACAAACAGGCAAAGGAAGGCATCCCCATTTTAGAACTTGGGCTCCTGAAGATCCTTATAGAAAATCCTGACCTGCGGGAAACTGTCCAGCAGGAGCTCGATTCTGATTGGCTCACCAATCCTGTTGTCAAAACATTTATCCAACGCCTCCTTCAACCCACCTCAGGCGGAGAGGAGATAAACAATTACACCGGTCTGGAGGAACATGTCTCGGAAGAAGAGGCGCAACTCTTGAGAGAGATAGCCTTCCTTGACACCCTGTTACCTGAGGAACCTGGAAGGGAAATGCTTCCCATAATCCTGAAACGTCTGCACATCGACCACGAGGCAAAAAGCCGACACAATATGGTGATGGAGATTCAAAAACTTGAGAAAGAAATGGGCGCAGATAAAGACACAAGTGGTCTTACCGATGGGATACACAAGAAGACCCTTCAAATATGGCAGACACGTAAAAACCTATTTTAATAAAACCCACCATCATGAAAATGAACTCTGGCTATTCTATAACCTCAATATTATCAAGTACATAAAAATTTTATATTATTATACTTGATTTTAAATATATAAAAAAGATATAAAATTTAATTTGTATATTTTATATGATAATTTCAATTCTCATATTTTTTTTGAATAAATTCTTTTAAACATTCCAGAATCTAAGTAAAGGAAAATATATGGCAAAATCTCCAAATAAAAATATCAAAAGGGCTGAAATCCAGAAACTTATCGACCTCGGCAAGGAAAAAGGACACCTGAGTGTTGATGAAATTAATGATATCCTGCCTGAGAATATCTCGCCAGAAGACATAGAGGGCATCTATGATGAGCTTGAAGACCTGAACATTGATGTCCTTGATGAACCTGAGGATGTTGAGGTTGAAGAAGAGAAAATCAAGACAGAGACTGAGGAAAAAGTAGCCCCTGTCAAGGAGTTGGAAAAGGAAGAAGAGGAAGAAGGCTTTGAACGCGGGGAGAGTGAGGAATTTATCCCCAGTGGCTCGGACACCGCCCGCATCGATGACCCCGTACGACTTTACCTCATGGAAATGGGCAAGGTTCCTCTCCTCACACGAGAGGAGGAGGTTCTCCTTGCCAAGCGGATTGAAAAGGGACGTCACGAGATTACGGAGGCAATCTCCCGCGCCAGCGCCACCTCAAGTGAACTGCAAAAACTCAAGATGCGCATAGAAAGCGGCGCGTTCAACCTGAATGACATACTCCGCGCCAATGTGGATGAAAGCGACCCGGAAGAAAGAAATCGAATGGCAAAGTTCGTGCTCGATAATATCAACGTCATTCTTGGTCATTATGAAGACATCCTGAAAAAACGCGACCTTTCCGAAGACCCAACGCTTGAATCCCCTAACAGGGAGAAAATTCTTGCGGACATTGAAAAGCTCCGAGGCACCATTTATCAAAGATTTTTGAAACTCGACCTCAATTTCAACATAATCTCCCAGTGTGCGAACAAAATCCGCATGATATTTGACAAGCTGGATGAGGCAAACCGCGAAATCCGCGACATCATTTTAAAGACGATGCTCTCTGAAGAGGAACTTCGCCGCATTGTGAAGCGCACCAAGAAAAACAGCCCCGAGGCAAGAGCGCTTGAAAAGAAATATGGTTTCAACCTTGAAGATTTCATCCAGATGGACAAAATGGTTCGCAATGCCCAGAGGGTCATCAAGCGCCTTGAAAAGGAGGCGGGGAATACTTACGAAGAGTTGCGTGAAATTACGGAGGCGGTCAACAAGGGCGAAAAGGAGGCACACGAGGCAAAGATGAAGGTTGTGGAAGCAAACTTGCGCCTTGTAGTCTCCATTGCAAAAAAATACACAAATCGTGGTCTGCAATTCCTCGACCTTATACAGGAGGGCAATATCGGTCTCATGCGCGCAGTTGATAAATTCGAATACCAGCGCGGTTACAAGTTCTCTACATACGCCACCTGGTGGATTCGTCAGGCAATCACCCGCGCCATCGCCGACCAGGCGCGCACCATCCGCATACCGGTTCACATGATTGAAACCATCAACAAGCTCTCGCGAGTCTCTCGTTATCTTGTGCAGGAGCTCGGTCGGGAGCCAACGCCGGATGAGATAGCTGAAAAGATGGGATTGCCTGTGGAAAAGATTCGTCGGGTCTTCAAAATCGCCCAGCAACCCATATCACTTGAAACTCCCATTGGCGAGGACGGAGACAGCCATTTTGGGGATTTCATCGAGGACCAGGAGGCACCATCACCCGTCACTGCCACCTCTTATCGGTTAATGCAGGAACAGATTGAAAAAGTCCTGGGGACATTGACCGAGCGGGAGGAGAAGGTTCTTCGTCTGCGCTTTGGTCTCGGCGGAAACGACTTCCCGCGCACGTTAGAAGAAGTTGGAACCATCTTCAACGTCACAAGGGAGCGTGTCCGCCAGATTGAGACAAAGGCATTGAACAAGCTCCGGCATCCCACGCGTCGCAAACAGCTGATTGAGTTCATGGAATAACTCCTGTGCTTTAGTAAGTACTCCCACATAATAAATCTCCACATAAAAGACCTCCTCTCAGTATGAGGGGAGGTTTTTTTATCCAATCAGAACACAATTTGAAATTCACAACTTGACAAAAAAGTGTCAACGTCATCTAAAGACATAATTTTTTGCTTTGCTATAAAAATGTTGAAAATTTGTGTGCGAGGTGAGTTTATGCCTGAGTTGCGCAAAGACCCTGTTATCGGACGCTGGGTCATTATCGCTACAGAGCGCGCCAAACGCCCCTCTGCCTACGTTCCAAAAGTGGAACAGAAGAAAGGTGACATTTGCCCCTTTTGCCTTGGCAATGAAACCCATACCCCGCCCGAAGTCCTGAGCTATCGCCCACCAAATACAAAAAAAGATACGCCCGGCTGGTGGATTCGCGTGGTTCCCAACAAATTCCCCGCCCTTAAGGTGGAAGGAAAAGCAAAAAGAGTGGGCGAAGGAATGTTCGACAAGATGAATGGTGTGGGCGCGCACGAGGTCATTGTCGAATCACCAGAGCACAATATCTCCATTGCTGATATGGAGGAAAAGCAGGTGGAGGAAATTATCTGGGCATATCGCGACCGCTCCGCTGAATTACATAAAGACCCCCGTTTCCGATACATCCTGCTATTGCAGACTCATGGACGCGAGGCAGGGGCAACTCTTGACCAACCGCAATCTCAGCTCCTCGCCCTCCCCATTGTCCCGAAAAGGGTGCAGGAAGAGACCGCAGGCGCCGCAAGGTATTACGATTATAAGGAACGGTGCGTCTTTTGTGACATCATCCATCAGGAACTGGACGAAAATGTCCGCATCGTGGCGGAAAATGATACCTTTCTCTCCTTTCTCCCCTTCGCCTCACGCTTCCCATTTGAGACATGGATAATCCCCAAAAATCACGAATCCTACTTCAATGATATTCAGAAAAACGGCGTTGCCGAGCTCGCCCGCATCTTGAAGCAGACTCTTCGCAAGATTAAATATACACTTGGCGACCCGCCATATAACTACCTGATACACACAACACCCTTCGAGACGGACGCAACACCTTATTATCACTGGCATATTGAAGTCATTCCCAAGCTGACGAGCGTTGCGGGTTTTGAATGGGGGACTGGATTTTACATCAATCCCACCCCGCCGGAGGATGCCGCCCGCTATCTGGCTGAAATTGCAAATGGAGAAACGACCGGTGCTCAGGTGATTCCCGTGGATGCATCACGACGATGTGGAAATGTGGATGAAGGATAATTCACCATTCAAAGTTCTCAGGTACCGGATAACCAAATCTTTTCGCGAGTTGGAGATGGCTTTCCGCCTCCTCCTTTTCACCAAAACCGTTGAGGAGCAAGGCAAGATTGAAATGCGCGGTGGCATAATCGGGTTTTAATACCAGTGCCTTCCGCAGTTCTGTTTCCGCCTCACGCAATCTGTTCGTCTTAACATATACCATTGCAAGATTATTGCGAATCTCATAATCATCAGGGTCAATGATGCACGCCTTCTTGAGAAGGGGTTCCGCCTTATCATACTTGTCCTGCCAGATGTAATAAAGAGCCACGCCATTCAAGGCGCGGATGGAAGATGGCTCACGCCGCAATGTGGCACTCCAGAGTGTTCTGTCCGTGCTCCAGACCAGATTCCGTTGCACGGACAGATAGGCGCAGAAAATGATTAAGACTAAACCAACAATTCGATTGGGTTTCCAGAAAGTGATTGGGGATTTTAAAAACATGCGTGCATGAAAATATTCATACGCCATTCCGCCAAGAAGTGACAGACCCATCAGTGGCAGATAAAGATACCTTTCGGCGAAAGGATTGGTCAGTGGAATAAGATTGGAGACAGGGAGAAAAAATATTAAAATCCACATCAGGGCGAAAAAAGAAACATATCTCCTGTGCTTGAATAGAATATATATCAGGACTATATAAATTACAAGAAAGGCAAATCCCGCTACACTCTGGGGCGTGATAATACCCCTTATATGCCAGAAGACATAATCAGCGTTCAGGGGGAATGGTATCAGCATGTAACGCCATGCAAGCATGAAGAGGTAACCACAATGGGCAGCCGCCGCCACGGAGGAGCCGCCGAGAACCTTTGTGCTCATCGGGTTTTCCGGCACCATTATAAGGAATCTGATGATGAGATAAAACAAAAGCGCCACTGTCTGACTCAGCCATATCAATACTGGAATGTGATGCTGGCGACTGTTACTCTCTCCCTGCGGCACAAATTTCAAAATCGGCAAAATCAAGATGAGAGGAAGGGCGGATTCCTTGGAAAATAATGCCAATGAGGTAAAAAGAAAAATGAAGAAAAGACGCACTGGCAGTATCCACTTTTGAAAAACTGTGCGAAATGCGGCAATGACAAAAAGCCCTGCCAGAAGGTCTTCCCTGTTGGATATAGAATTGACAGCCTCACAAACAACGGGATGAATGGCGAAAAGGAGGGCGGCAAAAAAACATGCCTCACGTGACCTGATAAAGTGCATGAGAAAATAAAATAAAAGATAAACCGTCAACACATGTATGAGGACATTTGTCAGGTGGTAACCGACAGGTCGCTTTCTCCAGAGGGCGTGGTCTAAAAAATATGTGGCTGTAACAACGGGGCGGTAAGACTTTTCAGGCGTCTCGCGAAAATACGTCTTTGTAAAAATGCGAGGGAAATTTCGCATCGATGTTATGAAACGGTTTGTAACAATCACCGTGACGTCATCATAGGTGAATTGATTGAAGAGTGTGTTGCCAAAAATGATAAGGGTAAGGGCAACAAGAAAGAATAAGGCAATATAGTTTTCATGCCATGAATTCATAAACAACATCAATGCAGACACAAAGCGATTCTGTAAAGAAAAAACCGGATATGGAAAATCCGAACGCATTTCAAAAATGTTGACATGTGTTATCCAGTGATTCATGAGTTTATTTATAAGATTGCAACAGGTGACCTTATTTTGTTGCGGGTACCTAAATCTTCAGCTAAAAAAAGAGGAGTAAGATGGATATTCTGAAAAAATTTATTACTTTGTGTCTTCTGGCGACAGGGCTTGCACTGGCGAAGGAGCCGCCGACCCCTGTCGATGGAAAAGAATCCATATCTGCCGATGCTCTCATCCCCCAAAAGGAGGATGGAGTCTGGGAAACCCCACTGCAAATGGCGGAGTTTCCATTTGATGAGGCGATTTATTCATGGAACGCCCAGCTTCCTGTAGATGAGGGATTCAGACTGTATATCAGGATTGGCACGGGTGAAAAAAATCTCTCACCCTGGCTTTATGCCGGTTTCTGGGGTAAGGTGAAACCAAGAGCGGAAAATATTACCACATCCTTTGATGACGGCAAATTAGAATATGACCATATCTTTCTCGATAAAAAAGCCACGGCTTATCAGCTCCGCGTGGAAAGTGAGGGAGATAAGAAATTGAGCGTTCTACCATCTCTCCAGTTCGTTTATACGGATAATAACCCCTCAACGGACACGCTGAAAAAGGCAGAGACCAAAAAGGTCAAAATGGAGCAGGGACCCATCTTAGATATCCCATTCCGTCCCCAGCTCGATTCCAAGGGCAATTATATAAAGGACACCTGTCAATCTGCCGCCCTTTCAGCGGCACTTGAGTATTTCGGGAAGAAAGTTAACCTCGAAGATATTACCCCCGGAACATACGACCCCGAATATGCCATGTATGGCATCTGGCCTCGCGTTCTTGCAACCGCCGCACAAATGGGTTTCAAGTGTTACATTGACCGATTCCGCAACTGGGACTACGTGCGAGCCACCCTTGCGGAAAATAAGGTCATCCTTGCCTCAATCACCATGCCGAAGGAGGGCGATTACAAAGACCCACCTTATCCAAGCATGACCGGGCATATCATTGTGTTGAATGGCGTGACGAAGGATGGACGGGTGATAGTAACGGATTCTGCGCTAACAAAGAGAAACAAAGGATACCGGCTTCAGTGGCTCTTGCCGGATTTTGAGAAGGTCTGGATGAAGAACAAGGGTGGGGTGGGAATGGTCATCTGTCCCCTTAAAGATTCGGTTTTGAAAGAGGTCAAATATCTGCCTCCATTCAAATCTTATAAGAAAGAAAAAAAATAGAAAGCCCGTCCTTTTTTGCATGCGCCTCGCAGAGGCATTTCGTAAGAGAGATCATATTTTTATTTTCAGAATTTTCCTGATACGACCAGAAATGCTCTTGTTATAGGTTGCCGCAATCTCTTCCAACTCGGCAAGGCGCTTGACAATCCCCTTTTTCTCCTCCTCAGACATGAGGATCTCCTTCTGAAGTTTGGCGGCAAGCGCCAGTGTTTCCTCAAGTTCCTGCTGAAGTTTCAGGCTTGCCTCCGTCAGGGTTCTTTTTCCCTCTTCAGCCCGTTCAAGAAGGAGTTTCAACCGCAGGATTTCATTGCGCATCTTCTCAAATTCCTCTTCAGAAAACCCCGCCTCCTCAAGACTCTCTTGCACCTGCAAGGTATATTCTGAAAGGAACGGATGTCCCCAGAGTCCAAGCACTGGATACCGCAAATTGATGGATGTGCGGAATTCAAAACGCGCCAATGCGGAACCTTCCTTGAAATCGAGAATAGGTATTTCATAAACATGCCAATCAAGGTCTTTCGGGTTCTTTTCCGGATTCAGATATTTGTCAAAGAGAAGACGCTCATTACTATCCTGAATAACATAGATGGAGAAACGGAAATATGTGGAATCAGTGAATCGTTGTAAAGTGGGTTCAATCCCGACTAAAAGATTGAGCCATGCCTGCTTTTTCAGGGTAATGGGGAACGTCAGTTTGGTATTCTGGAACTGGGCGAGGCAGAACTCTTGTCTATCCCCGATGAAATATTCATCACAAGTTACGGGCAGAATCTCCTCTCCATCCACGCCAATTCTTACCAGCTCGTGGATAAAGTCGAAGAAACCCTTTGTTTTGCCCATTCGTTTTGCCATCAGGGCGCAATTGAGTTTTTTTAACCGGTGATAACTTTTCTTAACGCCATCCATCGTCAGATTGGGAAGGTTCAGGATGGATTCATCCGTCGCAATGGCAAGCGGGTCTCGTCCGGAGAAGTATCCTTTTTCACGTGAATAATTATAAAGTGGTGTTGCAGGTATGGGGAAATAGACACTGACGGAGAGGCGGTCGGGCGAGATTTTCTGATTTAAATCGCATGTCTCCTGTGACAGGTCATCCGTTTCTAAGGGCAATCCCACCATGTTGTGGGTGTATATTTTTATCCCCATATCCCGCGCCCTGCTGACGGTAGTAAGGACATTCTCATTTCCAACGTTCTTATTGCAGAGCCTTTTCCTGAATGCCTCATTGCCGGTCTCAATGCCGAGCGAGATGCCTGCACATCCAGCCATGACGAGGAGTTGCAATGTGCTGGTGTCGAGTTGTTCAATAGCGGCGCTGATAAAGAAGGGCAGGTTCACACGTGTGCGATAGAGTTCGCAGAATTCTTCAAGAAACTCCCTGTTGGTCGGGAATATCTCGTCCAGAAAAAGTACGCCTCTGAATGACAACTGGGAGCGAATGGAGAGGATTTCGTTTATAATGTTATTCACCGACCTGACGCGGTCATACTTTCCTTTTCCCTTGTATATATCATTTAACTGCGGTTCCGGGCAAAATGTACAATTATAAGGACAACCGCGGGATATAAGCATCGGGAGGGAGCCGTGGGCGATTGAGACTGCTCGCCCGGAGGGATAAAATGTCCGGTCAGGAAATGGTAGAATGTCAAGGTTTTCAATCAGGGGACGGAAGGGATTTTTCTGGACCTGCAAAAGGGGCGTCCTGAACCAGAAATTCCTGATTGATGTCCATTCCTTTCCCTGCAGACAGGCATTCAGAAACTCAACAAGGGCAACCTCCCCCTCCCCCACAATCAGGCTGTCAATACCAGACACTGCCATGACGGCATCAGGGTCAAGGGTGGACATTGGACCGCCACTGCAGAAATGAACATTAAGGTAATCCGCCTTCATACGTGGTGCAATGTTTGCAAGGAAGGAAAACTGCCCCGGTTGTATATAATACAAAACAACACGTGGAATTATTCGCCGAAGTCCCTCGGAAAAGGCAACGGGCTCCGGCATGTCATCGAGAATGGCAACACGCACATTGAAATTATCCCGCCTCAAAACGCCGACATAAATCCCCAGCTCCAGCAATGTCTTTAACGGGGGTGGAACATTAATCTGCGGAAAAAGAATCAGGATGTCATCCATCACGCCCTCACGTCTCGTTTATTTCTACTCCCTGATTAAGTCGCGGTTCCGGTAAAGATACATGGCACCGGAAAAAAGTGTGAGCGCCGCACAGTAATACAGTAAAATCTTCAGACCGAGGAGATACCACCAATCCGCCTCCATCCGGCGAACAACAATTTTATCCCAGTGCCCGGTATAAATAAGCATCTGCCGGGCACAGATAAAAACAAGGGTGGCAATAATCGTGATAATCTGGGAGACCATTTTATGCTTGCCCCACCTGTCCGCATGGATAACCCGCCCCGCTGAGACGCCCAGCATTCTGAGACCTGTGACGATAAATTCCCGGCATAAGATGAGGATGACAATCCAGGCGGGAAAAAGCCCCATTTCCACAAAGCCGACAAAGGCGACAGTCACAAGCATCTTATCCGCCAGCGGGTCAAGAAGGCGTCCGAAATTTGTTACAAGGTTATACTTGCGGGCAAGTCGCCCATCAATCATATCCGTCACGGAGGCGGCAATGAAAAGTATTAATCCAAAGAATCTTAAAAAAACCATACCAAGGGAATTTTCCTGTCCACTTCCATAAAGGAGACACACCATAAAAAATGGGATAATCAAAATGCGCGTTAATGTGAGCTTATTGGCGATATTCATCTAAAAAATCCTCATTATTATTACATTTATTCATGATTAATTGGAACAAATGTATGGATAAGTCAATTGAAATGCACCAATTTCCTGAAACCCGCTTCATTTTTCTTTGACATCTAAAACAATGGAATGGATGATACAATAAAAACATGGGGAGGTGTATTATGATTGAAAAACTTTCCTGGTTAGGACATGCCTCTTTCAAGATTAAGGGAAAAACAAAGGTTGTTTATATAGACCCATGGAAACTCAAAGGGAGCCATGAACCTGCTGATATTATCCTCATCGGTCATTCACATTACGACCATCTCTCCGTTAAAGACGTTGAAAAAATCCAAAAACAATCAACCGTCATCATTACAACTGCGGATTGCACCTCTGGACTGAAAGGCGATATCAGAATCATTAAACCCGGCACCACGGTTGTGGTGGATGATGTCACGGTTCAGGCAATACCTGCGTATAATGTCAACAAGGCATTCCACCCGAAATCAAACGAATGGGTTGGGTTCATTCTGACATTGGACGGTGAACGTCTGTATTACGCCTCTGACACAGATATCATCCCTGAAATGAAGGCTCTCAAAAATATCGATGTTGCCCTCTTACCGATTGGTGGGACATACACCATGAATGCCAATGAAGCCGCCCAGGCGGCAAAAGTCATTAATCCGCGGATCGTCGTCCCTTATCATTATGGCGATATTATTGGCACAAAGGAGGATGCTGAAAGACTTGCCTCTCTCTATAACGGGGAGACAAGAATCCTCAAGCCAATATGAGATATTCTCTAAAACGTATTTCAACTTCTGGCTTCACATTGAACCACCGGTCAATCCAGTGATTCATATACCGGTTATTGCTTGCCAGACTTTATGCACTAATAATATACCAATACATAAAAATTGCAGGAATACTTCTTATGATGTTTTTTTCATGGGCGGGATTTATTTTTCTTTATACATATGTGGTCACAGGGACAACAACCGGCACTTCACATTTTTTTCTGCCCGAAAAAATTCCACAGCAAGTAGTAATTCTCCGTCAAAAAACTGGCAAATCAACTCTCAGGAAAGGGACAATAGTCATTGATGGCGCCGAACTGGGGTTGAATAATGCCACATCATCAACCGCCGTCTCCACCACCCTGAATGGTCCCCAATGGTGGAGCGGTTTTGAAACTGTATATACAAATGAGGAGGTCTTGCATGCCCTGCTTGACCGCGCCTCAAGCCACACCTCACTGAATATAGACACACAGAAAGCGATAAAACTTTTCAGAGAGGGTCAACATGAAACCTTATATAAATCCCTGAGTGACAAAATCTCACATATAAATGATTACGCATCACAAAAAGGAGCACAGCAATCTTTTTCAGACCTTTTTGCGAGTCTGGGCGTGCTTCTCATGGGAAATATGCAGTTTACCGATGCGGAGGAAATGTTTGGCTCGGCACTCAAGATGGATGAAAACAATAATATCGCCCGTTTGCTCCTTGCTGAGAATTACACTGAGGAGGGACAATTTGAACAAGCAGAGAATGCAGTCAGACCACTTGCCTCATCACCCTATTATCCTGTCCGCCTCAGCGCCCTCATGAGCAAAATCGACCAGCATAACAACCGGATAAGCAGTGCCATTGGACACTGGGAACGCGTCCTTGAACGTATCAATCCGGGGGTATCGGAAAATTTACACTTACGATTTCTCGAGTCCGAGCTCAACGTTCAAAAGAATTTTCATACCTATTCCACATCACATTATATCATCAGATACGACCCGATATTTGAGGACTCAAGGGAGCGTGTGTTAAGCCCCATCCTTGCCATTGTGGATGAGGCACGTTTGCGCCTGAACAGACGTTTCGGCTTCAATCCATCCGGCAAAACAATCCTTCATATTTATACACAGGACGCTTTTGACTCTCTAATAGATGGGTCTTTTCACAATCTTGAGGCATTTTTTGACGCGGAGGACGGGAAACTGCGTATCGCCATCAAAGGGGATGCCACATCGGATATACGCCTGCTTAAACCCGCCATTTTCCATGAATATGTCCACTATCTTGTGCATGAGATGACCCGCGGACACCTGAGGGTCCGCTGGCTGCATGAGGGTCTCGCAACCTATTACGAACGGGACGAGACAGGTATAGACAGATTATCAGACATTGTAACCGCGCCTGCCCCTGAACCCATTGACATAAAACACCTGATGACCGACAAGGTCACAAGAATGGAATACTTCCAGTCTCGCAAGGTCGTTGAATTTTTAATCAAACATTACGGTGAGAAAAGAATGATGGTCTTCTTAAATAATATTGGTGGGGGGAAATCATTAAATAACGCCCTGATTGAGGCATTCGGGATGCCTTATGAACAACTGGCGCGGAAAGTGGCGGATGGGGTCAGATAGGCTGTGTTCTGACGGAAACGATTCCCCATGATTGCGCCAATTTGCGCAGGACATAAGTCTGTCGTGACTTGGTGATGCGTCCGCCTTTTTTATCCTCTCTGATAATGACCACCGTCGCCATCTGGTGGGTAATCCTGGATTCCTCAACACTCACAACGGTCTGTGTCTGATGTTGACCCATGCTCTCCTGGTAACATTGGAAGCGGCGGCGGACGTAATCCTGCTCACTGATTCCACCCGTCATCTCTTCCGTCAGGCAGCGATATTCAAGCGGAAAATTCTGTGTGTTCCACGCCTCAACAAAATCTCTGACAACATCCTCGGGAGGTTTTTCCTTCCGCGCCGGAGCCACCGGCTTTTTTTGAGTCGCGACGGGCGAATGGTTTATACCGGTGCCTGAGGAATTCTTTATGACAGGTGAGGATAATATCGTGGGCGTTACCTTTGCCTGTTGTTGGTCAGGAGGAGACGTTTTGACACCACCCGATTCTGATTTATATTCCTTTCTGCGAAAGATAAATTCCACCCGTCCCAGGAGGTCCAGCGGGTCAAATGGTTTTGAAATAAACTCATCAACCCTGAGACCCTCCCTCCAGAATTCATCGGGCTTGCCCGATTCGTGACCAATACCGCTCATAATAATGAGTGGAATATTTTTGAATTCCTCACTTGCGTGAAGGCGTTTTGTGAGTTCGAGACCTGAAACCTTAGGCATCTTCAGGTCAGAAATAATGAGGTCAGGGTGATTTTCCTGTATCAGGCGCCAGCCATCCTCGCCATTATCCGCCGGATAAACATAATATCCCTTTGTTTTCAGGACTGCCTTGATGATTTCAAGGACATCCTGCTCATCGTCAATCACAACGATTTTTCTGGTCATTTATTCGCCCCCATGATGACACAAAGTTGAAATTCCCTTTTTTTGTCAAGCCTAACTTATTGACTCTTTTATTAATCAAATAAGGCTTTATTGCAGGAATGTCAATCCGAAAAATTCTCATGGTTCATTGTGGCGTGGGGCAGGCAGGTCGCCACATTCCTTTAAAAACTTCATGAGCGCCTTTGCAACAACTTCATGTCCATATTTACTGAAGTGACCATCCGGCATCAGGTGCGTTCTGGAATTTGTCCCTTGATTAGCCTCGATAAGCGTATCTGTCAGGTCAAGGGTTTTAATATCGAGCCGCTTCAGGAAGTCCCTTGCAATTTGCTCCGGCTGTCCGATTCTCATCTCAGGTCTGTATAATGGCGCCCAGACTCTGCGCGACTCATCAGGCCAACAGCGAGTTACTACTTCTGAAAAGGGAACAATGACTACACGAAATTTCGCGCCATCTCTTTCCACATCATGCCTCATCGCCGCAATCAGCGCCTCTGTCAGGTCCACCGCCCTTTTCCACGCTGGACCTAACGGATATTTGTGAACATCGTAGAACAATGGATACCCTCCCTTAGTCTTGACGAAGAGAGGGGCGAAAATGCCTGCTGATTCAAAAGCGCCCGATACGGAGCGGAAATAATTGCGAAGATAAAATTGTGCGAGCATATAAGTGCTGAATCGTGATGCGAACCGTATGAAGCGGTTGTTTTTTTGCAGGGCGGAAACGGGTGGTGGCAGAATCAACGACTCTGGTGGAACAAGATGTCCATCCTTAAGTGTAAAGAAGGGCTTGGGCAAGTATGCGCGGTCATTCAACTCTGGCAGATTATCCGAATAATCATTCAGTGGAAAGAGAAATAAAAGGACAATGTCCGGTTTGTATTTTTTCCCTTCATTCTGATAAAAGAGGTATTCCTGGTCGGTGCCATAATTGCCATTGCCTCCGTTAATGACCTCATATCGGGTTGCGCCCGGGTATTGCTCGGCAAGATATTTTTCCAGACGTTTTGTGAACATTGCCTCAAATGGCACCTGAAATGCCTCAACAAATGAATCCCCGATGCAAAGAATGCGAAAGGTATTCTCGGGTTTTTCATAAGGAATTTCACGGTCATGAAGTCCAAGTGAGTTAATCTGAATTTCCCGCTTAACGATGCGATAGCCACCTTTGGCAATGAGGGCGTTACTGCGGTATCCATGTTTATAAGACCACCCAAGGATTGGGTCTGGATGAAAAAAACCCCAGGAGTGTGCAAGATACATGCGTGCCATGAGTTCAAGCGCCATTGCGACGATGATAACCATTGAAATTGCGGCAAAGATGAGTCTCCATCTATAATGCTTAACCCACGCCCAGACTCGCGGCATAAAGGAATTTTTCATCTCCACCACTCACAGAATGTAAATAATGATAATAAAGGCAAACTTTTTTTTCTCACGTGTCAAGGGCTAACCCTCAAAGAAGTAAAATCAGGGAAATGTGAAAAACAACCTTGACATGACATTGTCTTTCTGCAAGAAGGAGATTCAATCTCTTAGAGAAAACGGAGGCTCAATATGTCAAAGAATATCTATTCCATCAGTCCCGATGGTGAAAAATTTGCACTTCCGACGGAGGCGGATTCTGCGGCGGAATTTAAAAGGTTGAAAAAGTTGGTGGAGGAACAGCGCGCCATGGGGCGTGAGATTGTTGCTGTAATGGGTATGGGATTTGTCGGTGCGGTAATGGCGGCTGTCGTTGCTGACTCGGTGGATAAACGTGGAAAACCGGGGAAGTTTGTTATAGGTGTCCAGCGCCCCAGCACTCGCAGTTATTGGAAGATTCCTCTTATGAATCGCGGAATCTCACCAGTCAAGGCGGATGACCCCGAGGTGGATGTGCTCATCCAGCGATGCGTTTTGAAAAAGAAGAACCTGATTGCCACACACATATATGACGTCCTTACCCTTGCCGATATTGTCGTGGTCGACATCCAGTGTGACTATCTGAAGGAATCCTTAGGAAATGTTCGCACGGGAAGGACTGATATGGAGGCATTTGAGTCCTCCTTCGGCATCATTGCCGAGCGTATCCAACCCGACACCCTCGTCCTTATTGAGACCACTGTGGCTCCAGGCACAACGGAACAGGTTGCCTTTCCCATAATGAAAAAGATATTTCAACGTCGCAAAATAGAAAGCAACCCGTTACTTGCACACAGCTACGAGCGCGTCATGCCTGGGAAAAATTATGTGGCGAGCATCAGGGATTTCTGGCGTGTTTGCAGTGGGGTAAACAAGGAGGCGCGTGAGCGCGTTGTGAAATTCTTAAAAGAGGTGCTTAACACAAAAAAATTTCCGCTCACCGTTCTTGACCGTCCGATTGAGTCCGAAACCGCAAAGATTATTGAGAATTCCTACAGGGCAACTATTCTCGCCTTCATGGATGAATGGAGTCTTTTTGCCGAAAGAAACGGCGTGGATATTCTGAAGGTTATCAATGCCATCAAGGTGCGCCCCACTCATGATAACATTATCTTCCCCGGACCTGGCATTGGCGGATATTGTCTCCCGAAGGATGGTGGTCTTGGCTATTGGGCATATAAGCACATCCTTGGTTTTGAGGATGACATCTTTAAAATAACCCCTATGGCAATTGACATTAATGACACGCGCCCCATACATGCCGCCAAGCTGGTGCGCGAAGCCCTTCACGCCATAGGACGCCCCATCGCCGCGGCGGACGTCCTGATTCTCGGCGCCTCCTACCGCGAGGATGTTGGCGACACAAGATACAGCGGCTCGGAGGTGATGATTCGCAAACTCGCCGAGATGAGAGCGGAAATTCATGTGCACGACCCTTATGTCCTGCACTGGTTGGAATTTGAACAGCAGGATACCTTTCCATCTCCCGGTCACAGTCTGAAGCGTTTTTTTCGCAATCAGGAGAAGCTGAAGGATTTGCATATTCAGCAGAATCTTGACGAGGCTATGCGGGGCGCGGATGCAATTGTTCTTGCCGTTCGCCACAAGCCTTACCTGAAACTTGACCCTGATGAGGTGATAAAAAAGACGGGCAAGCCGGTCGCCGTTATTGACTGCTTCGGCGTCCTTGATGACTCAAAAATCCTGCGATATTTAGAGCTGGGATGCGAAGTCAAGGGCTTGGGACGGGGGCATGTCCAGCGCATCAAAGGTGAGCTCAGATAAAAATCTTTCGCCTGATGACAAACAGGGAAATCTCCGAGGGACAGCGGAAACGGAAGGGGAATGTGCTTCCCAGCCCGCGATTAATATAAAGCACGTTTTTGCCTCGCTTGAAAAATCCCTGGTCATACATCCGGCTGGAACGTGATGGGCATATCACCGGACCAAAAAACGGCAGACGAATCTGTCCACCATGGGTGTGTCCGCAAAGGGTGAGCGCGGCGCCGGCATTGGCGGCACGCCTGAAGTTGTCAGGAGTGTGTGTGAGGCAGATGGTAAAGAGGTTATCTTCCTCAAAGAGAAAATTGTCCCAATCTCTCCGACGTTTCCAGGGATGCTCAACACCAATCAGGCGAATTTTCTCACTTCCCCTTTCCAGAACAGCGGCACGATTATCCAGAATCCGACAATTTTGTCGCATGAATTCCCTCATGACCCCTGCGCCATCAATCCAGAAATCGTGATTTCCCCGCAGAAAAAAAACCCCATCAGTTGCCCTCAGCCATGAAAGAGTTTCTACTGCCTGCCGGGTGAAATCCCGGTCGGATATATTATCACCAGTCACGCAAATCAGGTCGGGCTTGAGATTATTGGTTTCAAAAATACATGATTCATAAAATCTCTGGTCAAGCGAGCCATCAAAGTGAAGGTCGCTGATGTGAGCGAGCCGCAGACCATCAAATGCAGATGGGAGCCGCTCGAAAAATATCTCAAATACGTTGACCTCAATGGAATAATAATCATTGAGTGTATTTACAAGTTTTCCGAAGATAAGGGGAAAGCGTGGCGGGAGCCATTGAGAGGACTGCTTCGGCAGGATGCGGCGGTGCGTAACAAGTCGGATATCCTCCGGGAAAGGACAGCGAAGATGTTTCAAAAAAGCCCTTACATTAGCCCTAACAATCAGGAACACACCGTAGAGGAGATAAATCAAAAAAAGCCATGAAGAGAAGCGAGTTGGATGGAAAGAGAGCACATCCCTTACCAATCTGGAAGTGGAATAAAAAAAGAAAAGGGTCGGGGTCCAGAGAAACATGAAAATAGCAAAGACAATAGTCAAGACATGCTTTATTGTTCTATCCTTCATAAAGATGATGAATCGATTAATGACCGCAATGCACAGTTTCACCTGACCCAGCCAGAAAAGAATTGCAATAATATATATAAATAACATTGAGGGTCAGACCCCTATAAAAATATATAAAATTAATACGTTAAACTTCTTTTTATAAATTCATAGTAATGTTTTGTGGATTCGTCAACCCTCAGACGTTTAAGATAATAATAAACTCCACATTCATTTTTCAAATTCATATATTTTGCGATTTGACGAATAGTCCAAGATAGTTCAACCCGCAAAAGTCCTATCAGTATTGCCTGCGCTTTGCCCATATCACCACGCATATAACGTTTCATCCTCAACGATTCAAAGCCACATTGAAATTCCTGTGCGATCCTTTTCGCAATTGCCTTCGCCCTCTCAACCTCAAATTTATCGACCTTCCTGCTTCCCATACTGGGCGGCAAAGTTTCGGCGCCCGTTTCAGTTATTTTATTAAAGATATCTAACCTTCGCTTCAGCCGACGGGCAAAAGCCTTACCACCGACAAAACGCTGTTCCAGAACAGGCGGCTTGGTCTCCTCGTCAAGACCCTTCCGAACAAATATGGCATACCGGCTCCCCTTCCCCTTGAACCAGTTCAATATCTCATCGGCATAAAGAAACACAGGACCCCCGCCGTAAATATAATACTTGAGGCTTGACCACTCATACATTTCAGGTTTGACCCCTGGCAGTGTCATCGAAGGATTTAGGTGAATGTATCGTGAGAGCGCAAGCAGGTAATCCGCCTTGTCAACGACCAGGCTCTTGAAGCGCCCCTGAAAGAGGTGCCCATGACTCATGTGGCGCTTATTAAAATAGATGGTATAAGCCGTGAGAAGCCGCCTCATAAACTCGGAAAGTCCAATATATGAAGTGCTCTCGAGCATAATATGAAAATGAGTTGGCAAAAGACACCAGGCATGAATACGGAAAGAAAACAGCGACGAGTATTTGCCAATATATTCGAGAAACCGCTCATAATCTCTGCGGTCCAAAAATGCACGATTACCGGAATTGGTTCGAGAAAATACGTGATAAAGCGTAAACGGTAAATCAATTCTTTTTGGGCGCACCATGTAATGAACACAAATCTATCATACTTACCTTCGTCAAGAGATTTTTATACATTTTTATAGGGGTCTGACCCTCAAATATTTTTTAATGACTTGACTTTTCTTCACAATCGCAGGATTGACCTGCATTGTTGATACGGGCAAATATATGAATGCAAAAGGCAAATATTCTTCTCTCCAAACCGGAAAATCTAAGTTCGGATATTATGAGACAGCTCGTGTTTATCACCCTCTCATATTGTTTTTCGCACTTTTGCTGCTCACGGCGTTTCCTCATCAATATCCCCACGCGGCATTCCCGCTGAACGCCATTTTTATAAACATCGGGCTCCTCATTATACTTGCTGGAACGATCATTGCCGGTTTTTACGGAACAAATATCTCAAAGGAATCAAAGATCTTTCTTTATCTCTACGCCCTTTTTGCATTATGGTGCCTTTTGAGAAATTATCTTTCGCCAGTGCCAGCGCTGGGCAGACCCTTTGTGGGTATAGTCTTTGAAGGGTTCTGGGTTCTAACAACGACCTTGCTGGTCCTTACCTTTGAAAAATCCCCCGGCTCCAGTGAGAAATATCCCTTTGGCATCATCACCCGGGACACACAGGGAGATTTTTCTCCTTATGTCCTGTCGCTTCATTCACTTTTTATTTTTTATTTTATCGCTTTAGCCATTATTTTCTCCCTTATGGGCGTCTATCAGTATTTCATGGGTTTTGAAAGACAGCTTGAGATGTTGCAGCAGGGCAGTCTTTATAATGATGAGGACTCTGTAAGTCAGGGAATTATTCACGCACTGCGGGAGAGGCGCGTTCTGGCTGGTTTTGGAAACCCAAATCTCTTTGCAGTATTTTTATGCATGTCCCTCCCCTTTTTTCTATTTCTACTTGTGGAGAGAAAATCACGCGGATTGACCATGGTTTCCATTGGTGGGATTATCCTTTTACTTTTTGTCATTATTCTGACAAGGTCGCGCGGAGGTCTTCTGAGTCTGCTTTTTTCCGTTTTTCTATTTTACATACTGATATTCAAAAATAAAAAATCGTGTGCACGTCCGACGGGTTCTAAAAAGTTCCTCCCTGCAATTTTCATTCTCTGTTTCTTAATCATCATTTTTTTAGTAATCCAGAATGCAACTCGGACTCGCGATATCCGCGGGGCTTCACTGCCGGAGCGGCTCCTTAATATTTCCACAATCAGAGAGCGCCTTTTTTATATCCTGACAGGAGGGGAGATTATCAAGGAATTTCCCATATTTGGCGCCGGTCCCGGCGGTTACGCCCTTCATTATCCCTTGCACAGGCAATTCGGTGCACGCGAGACCCAGTATGCACACAACTTCATAATCCAGCTGTGGGCGGAGCTTGGTCTGGTTGGAATTATCCTATTTTTGGGCTTCGTTATTTATGGCATCATGGTAGGATTGCGGCATTCACAAAAACAAAAACTCAAACTGCTCCCGCTCATTGCCTTTTTTACTTTCCTGTTCAATTCACTCTTTGAGTATACATTTTACCACTCTGCCCTTTATCTTGATTTTTGTCTTTGTGCGGGGATGATTGTTGGAGGTTCATCTGCTCAAGACTCTACCATCCGTGGGCGAAAACCCATTCCTCCAAGACTCACGGCGGATTATCTACTATTTTTACTTCCCGTGCTTCTATCTCTCTTATTTTTCCCAGCTCTCAATTTCCAACCTTATCTTGGCGAGACACAGGCGCAGTTCGGCGATGATGCCACCTCTGACGGAGAGATAGATAAGGCGCTACGTTTTTACAATAGTGCAATAAGTTATCAGCCCGACAACCCATGGTACCATTATAAAATCGGGATGACATACTTAACCCTCGGAAATCCTGTTAAGGCAGAGGATTCCTTAAAAAAAGCCCTTGAATTGAATCCATATTCCGCTCTCGTCAGAGACAAGTTGTCCCAACTATACCAGATAACATATCGTCGGGCGGATGCCATCATGATGGAACAGGGCGCAATAAAGGCATATCCGCTGAAGGCTCAATACCATTTTCATCTGGCGCAGTTACTCTTAGAGCAGGGGGACAAGGAAGGTGCTTGGAAGGAAGCACAAGAGGCGGTCAGGTGTGAACTTGACCCCAACACGCAAAAGAGATACAAAGCGTTCGCAGACAATATCGATAAATAATCCCTCTTAAACACTCACTACTGCCTCAAGTGTGAGGATTTCCTTTGGTTTGATGAGGAATGTCACAATATGCCCTCGCCTTATTGTAAGCGGGTTTTCCCGGGTCTCATCCAGTCGGATACGCCACGCCTCTCCCACATCAAAGGCAAAATCAAGCGAGCCGTTAACCTTATGGTTTGTGGGGTTATAAAGTCTTAGAAGCAACGTCTGGCGTCCCTCAACCTTTTTCATGGCAGTCAGGATAAGACTCTCAGGACTCAATCCCAAAAAGCACGCCTCCTCTGGCAATCGAGCCTCTCCCTTCCAGTTCCTGACCTGATGGTAAAAGGCGTAAGAGACAAGAGGTGTGGCATATTCATAGGCGGACTTCTGAATGCCGGCGTCTTGCCAGTCGCCTTTGTGCAAAAGGAGGGCGTATTCAAGGATGTGATTTCCCTGGCATTGTGCCTCAGGCGCAGGAACGAAAGGTCCGGCATTATCATAGCGGCTGTCCATGTCGCCACGCGAAAGCCATCCAACACAGCGGAGCAGGGTCAGATGATAAGCCACTCCCGTCTTTTCCTGCGATGCCTCATATTCGCAAAGTCCCTTAGTGAAAAACGTTGCACCCATACTGCCATCAGAAACGGAGGCGAAATTCTCTTGATGATGTGTATTAATGGGCATCTGGCTCCATTTCTGGCGCGGCACAGGATGGACAATGGGTCTGTCGATTACGTCAAATTTGCTCTCAACGGATATGATTTGGGTCTTGATGGGCGTTGGAAAGACGGCGCGCAGGCGGTGGTCTTTGACATTGTTCTCAATGGTTGTGCGAAACTCAATGCGCGGTTCACCAGCCATCAGAACTACCTCATACACAATGGGGAGACTCACCATCTTTCTGGAACGCGCATGGCGGTTTTCTGCAAGGGATGCCGGCAGAGACCAGCGAAGTGAAATGTGCCCGATAGCCTTGTAACCACCGATTATTTCCGTCCGTATATCCGCTTTTAATCCTCTGGATGTAAGCGTCTTGTCTCCCCTGACACCCGAGAAATCGTATTCATCACCCGCATCCGCACAATCCTCAAAATAGTGGGCATTCTCCAGTTTCAGTCCGGACTCCTTACTTAGGATGTTTAACGTCCCATCAGGATTAAACGTGATTCTGACAAATTCATTCTCTATAGTCCTTGCCGATGCCTTTACAGCATTCCTGATTTTGCCTCGTTTTTCTCGCAGATAATATGCCCTGTAACCAACCGGCGGGAGCGCATGCGCAAGGAAAACGACCCTCACAAACTCCATCTCGCGCTCTTCCCAGAATTTGGGCTCTTTGAATTTAAAAAGACGCTCAATCCGTGCAGGACAGACATTTCCTCTGAAATCCACAACTTCAAGCTCACATCCCGTGTAAGGCTCGCATGGGATGGCAATATCAATCCTCACCTCGCCATTGCGCATCATGGGTCTTGTGTTGAGCACAAGTATTGGCGTCCCCGCCTCCTCACCTTCGAACTTCACCGCCGACATTATAACATCAAGGGCATTTTTGGAAAGACCATCGGAAATCTGCATCACATGCTCAAATCTATTAACCATGTCACGATGGACAGCATCCACACTGCATCCGCATATATCGTCATGCGGGTGATTCTTGAGGAGGGTCTTCCATGCATAAATTATGAAATCCAAAGGGTATGGAGCGCCGAGAAGCCATGCGAACACTGCAAGCGGTTCCACCTTGCGCTCCAGGGTTGCCTGCGCTTCAAAATTCGCCTGCTTGAGATACAGACGGGATGAAAATGTGCCGGATAGAATCCATTGGTAATGTCCACCGTGGAGCTCCCCGGAATAGGATTTCAGGGAATTACCGCGCACCGTTCGGATGTCATGCGCAAATTTTTCAAACGTGCTGTGGATGAGACAAAGTCTGTCTGAATGTTTATTTACATAGGCAATCACACTGGGAATCGTTTCCTGGGCATGATAGTGGTCAACACCGTTATTAAAGAGGAGGATTGGGACTCCCCCGAATTTCAAAAGGTTATCCGCTTCGCGTTCCGCCTTTTTCAGTGCATCTTCATAACTTATGGGATAAAGGTCCTGCTCCGTATGTGGAATTCCAAGCATCAGCGCATTGCAGTATGTGTTCACCTGATGACAGGCAAGAACACGACCCATTCCCGCCGGTGAATCCCACCAGAATTCCAGCCCTAACTCCTCGTCCTCATCGCCCATTCCGCGCATGAAGACGAAGGAATCGATGCCGAATCCGTTTAATATCTGAGGCATCTGGGAGACATGTCCAAAGGTGTCAGGGAGATAACCGACCTTCTGAACGGGTCCAAACTCCGCCGCCATGCTGTGCCCTATCAAAAGATTGCGAACGTTGGATTCAGGACTGATAAGAAATTCATCAGGCAGGACATAAAATGGACCCAGAATCAGCTTTCCCCTCCGGGAAAATCGCTCAATATCCCTCCTCCTGTGAGGCTTGACGTCAAGATAATCCTCAATGGGAACAATCTGTCCGTCGAAAACGAAATGCTTGAAATCCGGTCGCGCCAGAACAGTCAGAAGATGGTCTATCATATCCACCAGTCTGACATGAAAACGCTCAAAGGGAAGATACCATGCCCTGTCCCAGTGAGTCTCAGAAACCACATGGCAGATAATGCCCTTCTTGCCCATAAAAAAATCCTTCGGGGAATAATGATGATGCTTTTATAAACAAAACATAGAGGCTTATGAGCGTTCACCTCGAAAAGTCAAGTGGGTTTTGAAATTTTGTCACCACTGAATTTTTACTTGCATATTGGTTCCCACGCAATATACAAACTGGAGTCTTTTTTCTTATCATATATCAAAAGATAGAGCGATTTTTTTTGGAGCAATTTTCAAATGCATATCCCATCAGCAGTGAAAGAGGAATGGGAGATAATCACATCCCGTGCTGTGGACATTATTCTTGAGGAAGAACTTCTCGAGAAACTGAAGTCTGCACGCAAGGAGGGACGTGCCCTGCGCATCAAATATGGGGCTGACCCCTCCGCACCGGACATCCATCTTGGGCATACAGTCCAAATCCGAAAACTGCGTGAATTCCAGGACCTGGGTCACAAGGTTGTATTTATAATCGGGGATTTCACTGCACGCATAGGTGACCCCACCGGCAAATCTGAAACCAGAAAACGTCTGACGCCGGAAGAGGTGGATGATAACGCTAAGACATACCTTGCCCAGATTTTCAAAATTCTTGAACCGTCAAAGACAGAAGTGGTGAAAAATTCTGCATGGTTTGACCGGATGAACTTCGCCCAGATTATAGAACTGGGAGCCAAATATACCGTTGCCCGGATGCTGGAAAGGGATGATTTCAAAAAACGCATTTCTGAGGAGCGCCCCATATTCATCCATGAATTTCTCTATCCCCTCGCCCAGGGCTGGGATTCCGTGGTGGTGAAGGCGGATGTGGAAATCGGTGGAACCGACCAGAAATTCAATTGTCTTGTGGCAAGAGACATAATGCGCGAGGCGGGAATGTCCCCTCAATGCGTCATGACCTTCCCAATCCTTTTGGGAACGGATGGCGTCAACAAGATGAGCAAATCCCTGGGCAATTACATAGGCATCACAGAACCGCCGCGAGAAATCTTCGGCAAGATAATGAGCATCCCCGATTCCCTCATGGGCGATTATTTTGAATTGACGCTTGGATACAAAAAAGATGATGTTAAAAAAATTAATAATGATGTTGAAAAGGGGGTCATTCATCCACGCAACCTGAAGGCGCGCCTTGGACGCGAACTGGTCACTTTTTACCACAGCGCATCTGCGGCAAAAACCGCCGAGGAGGAATTTAACCGCATCTTCCGGGAAAAGGAACTGCCGGATGAAATTTTGCAAAAGACATTCTCCAGTGAGGGCTGTGAGCCGACCATTACGAATCTCCTTACGAAAACAGGGCTTGCGCCATCAAACCGCGAGGCGCGGAGACTCGTCTCAGGCGGCGGTGTGTATGTGGACAATATCAGGGTGGAATCCCCCGACAGCAGGCTTGAGCCGGGTGAACACATTGTCAAGGTGGGAAAAAGGCGGTTTTTGAAAATCATAATTCAGTAATAATTCTGAAGTTTGAACAACAAATCGATAGAAAGTCATAAGCGAAAGACAATTATTGCCAATCTCATCAAGGCGAGGTAAGTGAGATGTTAAAGCACTTCCGTTCAAGGAAGACCATGAGGACCATCATGCTGGTCACACTGATTCTGGTGATTCCCTCCTTAGTTGTATATTTCGGCTGGGTATCATCAAGGCGAGGCATGGGCAGAGGCGAAACAGGCTGGTATTATATAAGAATAAAGGAAAATCCCCTTCAGATATTACGCTGGTCAAATGTGAGCGAGGGAGAGATGAAGGAGGCGCAGACAACCCTGACAAGGGAATATATGGATTTAATCGGTATCCGTGACCAGGCAGATTCGGACCAGATGCAAAGACTGATAACACCGTCCGCACTTGTAACAGAGGTGCTCAATAACAGAATTTTACTAAAAGTGGCTCATGAAAAGGGACTTCTGGCGACACTGGGTGAACTCAAGTCGTTCATTGAGAGTCTTTATCCCAAGGACCCGCAGATGGCACTCAGATATCTGATGCGTGGGCAGAGGTTTGATAGCGAGGAGGCGTTTATCCGTGCATATCTTTACCGCATGACACTGGAAAAAGCACGTTCACTTTACACCATACAGGTAAAGGTTTCATTATTTGAACTCTGGCAGGAATACCTGCTCATGGAGGAAAAGGTGAACCTGAGCTTTGTCACTTTCGACGCACAGGATTATACTACAAGAACGGAGGTTTCGGATGCGGAAGTTTCAAAATATTTCGAAGAGCACAAGGAGGATTACCGTATCCCGAACCAGGTCAAATATGAATACATTGCCGTCAATATGAACAACCTCATTGCTGATGCCGCAACTACCGAGGGCGAGGTCCTTGCCTATTATGACAAGAATAAGAACAAGGAGTTCAAGGAGGAGCGTCAGGTAAAGGTGCGCCTCATCATGCTTGCCGAACCCCCCGACGCCAGCACTGAGCAACTCAAGGAAATTGAAAGACTCGCCGATGACACTTACACATCCCTTACTGTTAAAGGGGCGGATTTTGCCACACTCGCCGACCGCTTGTCCGCCGACCCTCAAAACACAAAACCGGAACTTGACGCTGATGGAAAACAAACCGGTAAAGAGGTCAAGTTGGGTGGACTTCTTGAAGCCCCCTGGAACCTCAGTATGGCTGAACGCTCACCCTATGGCAAAAACGTGGTGGAAGAAGCCGTTAAACTTGAACAAGGTCAGATATCACGCCCCATCAAAGGACAAAACGGCATCTATATTGTAAAAGCCGAAAATGTGACCCCCGAACACATCATCCCGTATGTTAAGGCACATGAGCAGGCATTGAATGCCGTCAAACGAGAAAAGGCACAAAAGGTCTTCCAAAGTAAAAAGGACATCATCTATGCAAAATATGAACATGCCACAACACTACCCGGTCTTGCTAAAGAGACGGGGCTTGTGATGAAGGAAACTGATCTGATAAACGAGGATAGCCTGTATATCCCCAATCTTGGAAACATCTCCCGTTTCCAGAACACCCTTTCAGACCTCAAGGTGGGAGAAATGTCTGAAGTGCTTGAATCCCCAACGCTCCTCGCCGTAATGAGACTCAGTGCAAAGGTCCCAACCCATATTCCAGACCTGAGTACAATAAAGGAGCAGGTCGGCATTGATGCTAAATTCTCAAAGGCGCTTGCGCTTGCAAAGAAAGACGCCGATGCCTTTCTGAAAGTGTCAACCTCGTTTGACAAGATGCGGGAGGAGGCGGAAAAAAACAAATACAAGTTTCAAACACCCGAACCGTTCAACCACGTCAATCCGCCAGAAGAACTTGCAGGCATTTCCAATCTCCCACAGCTAACGGTCAAATCCAAAGATGGAACTATCAGGATATCGGAAATCACACAGCGTGGACCTACCAAAAACAAGGTCACCGGCTATGCCGTTTGGTGCCTGAAAAGCAAAACACCGCCCGATAAAAATAAGTTCAGACAGGAAATCCCCAACCTGGAATGGTCGGTTGTCCAAAGCAAGCAAAAGATGTTTCTTTATGAAGAACTTGCTGACATGCGCAAAAAACTTCAATACAAGGTGAATCCCGATTTCCTGAAAACCCGATAATCCTTTCAAAAGGCACAGATTGGGATTACGAATACTATCACGAAGACATATAAGTTCGCCACTGCAAAATGTAGTCCTCACATTATCTGGGGAATTATCATCCTCGCCGCCGCCGTCCGATTATTTGACCTTTCCTATCCTCCCCATTTCCCCCAGCCGGATGAGAAATTTTCCCTTGATGCCGCAACACAACCCACATGGCGGGATACAATCCGCTTTGTTTCCTTAGACACACACCCGCCTCTTTATTTCCTCCTCCTTCGTGTATGGCTGATGATCTTCCCGCCCAATTATTTCTGGGCAAAGATTCTCTCCATCATCTTCAATCTGACAAACATTTTTCTCTTATGGAAAATGGCGCATCTCTGGCTGGACCGCAAAACGGCGAACCTTGCGGCGTTAATCATTGCCCTCTCGCCGTGGAATATTTACTGGTCACACCTTGCACGCAATCACCAGATGCTACCGCCGTTATTCACGCTTTCCTCCTGGGCACTTATTTCCTGGTTTCGCAATGACAGGCGGCGTTTCCCCTTCTGGTACTGCATCTGGGCAATAATTCTCATCCAGACGAACTATCTCTCGTTTCTCATCCTTGCCACATATGGCATGATAGCCGTCTGGGAATGTCGCAAAAACCCCTCACAACTCAAAAAGCCCGCATTGGCTTCAGTGATTGCCATTGCAACCTATATCCCCTATCTTCCCATCCTGTGGCGTCAACTGGTGGCGGGTCCCATGAATGCCGGATTTTTCCAGCAAACCGTATCGCCCGTCTATCTATTTTACCACTTTTTATTCTTTAACATATTTACAAACAATCTTGCCGACCTGTGGTATCCACCGCCTTCTTCAATGTCAGCCGTCCTGATGGGAGGGTTGATAATTGCCGTCGTAAGCATATATGCGGTCAAACGGGTACGCGACATCTCATTTTACATCCTTCTCATGATGCCGCCGGTACTTTCTGTGGCGGTGGCTTATTTCAAAGGGACAACAATGGCGGAACGCTATCTCGGATGGTGCATCGGACCGTTTGCGATTCTCCTTGCCGCTGGACTCGCTGAGATTTACAAAGATTCAAAACCACGACTTAATCGTTTTCCCCTTGCCTCAAAATCCTGAAGTGAATTAAAGATTCACCAAAGAGTCACAGAGGACACAGAGGATAATAAAACAGAAAATATTGGAAACTATCTGTGCGCTCTGTGACTCTGTGTGAGTAATTTGTATTTTATTTCTTATCACTATGACAGAAAAACTTCCTGCCATTAAAACGGAAAATCTCACAAGGCGTTTTGGCAACACAATAGCCGTTGACCATTTGTCTCTGCACGTACCGGAGGGCATTATTTTCGGATTTCTCGGACCCAATGGCGCCGGCAAAACAACAACCATCCGACTCCTTCTCGGATTACTCCAGCCCACGGAAGGAAAGGCGCTCATCTTCGGCTATGACTCCACAAATGAGGGTGACAGGGTGCGCGAGCTCTGCGGCGCTCTCCCCGAAAATCCCGGTCTCTATGAACGCCTGTCCGCACTTGATAATCTCCAATATTACGCCGATATTTACCACCTATCCGGAGCCGAAAGGGATGAACGGATTCGCACGATGCTGGAGCTTGCTGGAATCTGGGAGAGAAGGCATGAAAAAGTCTCGCGCTGGTCGCATGGGATGAAACAGAAATTAGCCCTTGTCCGGGCAATGCTTCACCACCCGCGTCTCCTGTTTCTGGATGAACCAACATTGGGATTGGATGTCTCAAGTGCAAAAAAAATACGCGAGGTCATCGTTTCCCTTGTTAAGGACGGGCATTGCACAATCTTTTTCACGTCCCACAACTTAGGCGAGGTTGAGGAGGTTTGTGAACGGATTGCCATAATCCACAAGGGATGTATCATTGCGGAAGGAACGCCTTCAGAATTAAAGGCGCGCGGGAATATCCGCACCATTACCTTTTACATCACCGGCTACTCAGAGACACTTCTAAGAAAGATAAAATCCCTTCCTTCATTCACCTCAGACTCGCCGGAAGGCACCACCCGCAAAATCGTCCTCCAGTTAAAAGAGGATGAACCTTTGCATCCCATTATCCAGGAAATTACCGCCTCCGGTGCACTCATCCAGAATATCGAGACAAAGACGCAGTCGCTGGAAAATGTCTTCCTCGAACTGACGGAAAGCACAGTTGAAAAACAATAAGGCAACGACGACGCACAAGTATTTCTATGTTCAGTCCATCATACATGCAACTTTACGAATCGGGTGAATTAAAGCGGCGGGCTGAGACGACTTTTGCCATTCTCGAGCATTGCGAACTATGCCCGCACGTCTGCGGTGTGAACCGCATAAAGGGAGAAAAGGGACGATGTCGTTCAGGCGTCCTCCCGCTGGTCTCATCCTGCAACAGCCATTTCGGCGAAGAGCCGCCCCTCGTCGCTGAGGGTGGTTCCGGCACCATCTTTTTCACCAACTGCACCCTGCACTGCCTTTATTGCCAGAATTATCCCATCAGTCAGCAGGGCGTGGGGAATGAATACACCATACCTCAACTGGCAGAGATGTATTGTCTTCTTCAAAGGCGCGGATGTGAAAACATTAATTTCGTCACGCCGACCCATTTTGTCCCGCAGATTCTTCACGCCCTCCTTGAGGCAATCCCGAACGGCTTCCGCCTCCCGCTCGTTTATAATACAAGCGGCTACGAACGGGTGGAAATCCTGCAATTGCTCGAGGGCATCATCGATATCTACCTGCCCGATATTAAATATGCAGATGATGCAGTGGCTATAAAATATTCCGGCGCGGAGAATTACGTCCGGCACAATCGCATGGCATTAAAGGAGATGTTCCGCCAGGTGGGCGTTTTGCAATGTGATGAGCGGGGTGCAGCACAGCGCGGGCTGATTGTCAGGCATCTCGTGCTTCCCGGAGGACTCGCGGGCTCTGATGAATCCTTGCGCTGGATGGCAAAAGAACTCTCGCCCGACATCCACCTCGCCCTGATGAGCCAGTATTTTCCTGCATATCATGCACCTGAAATGCCGGAGATTGCGCGGCGCGTCTCACCTGCAGAATATCGCCCCCTCGCCCGCCTCCATGAGGAGCTCGGCTTTGATGGCTGGATTCAGCTCATCTGAAAAAAATGACATTTATCTCAAAAGACGCGCAGGCGGCAGGCGAAGCAATCGGCAGATGAGAAAATAGCCAATCATTGCGCCCCAGAATGTGGCAAACAGAAGGACGGCACCCATCACCCATAAATCCAGCGTCATATTCTCAATGGCTCTGCCAACGATGGGAAATTCGCGGAGAATTTCCGGCATGGACTTCATGGCAACCCGCCACAGGATTGTGAACAAACCAATGCCCAGTATCCCCGCCGTAAATCCTGTAAGCATCTTCTCTCCAACAAAAAGACGTTTCACAATTTTCCGATTCGCACCCACGGCGTAAAGAAGCCCAACTTCATCGCGCCGCTCAATGAGCGCCATACCCTCTGAATGCGTCTGATTCACTGCAACAAGTAAAATAATGCAAACTGCGAAGCAAATCAGAACACCGGAAATAATATTCAACGCCGTGCGAAATTGTCTGATTACATCCCTGTTTGTTTCTACCGCCAGCCCCAAGCCCGAAAGTTCCCCGATGAGTCTGTCCATCTCTTTGATGTCAGTAATCTCCACATGCGCAAGGGTGTAATCCGTCACCTCATGCCCCGCATACCAGGCATTATACTGCCGTGCGGCATCAATGGGGATGATGATGCCAAAGAGTGAAATGTCCGGAGTAAAACCCACAACGCGGCAAATGATGTTCTTTGACTTTTCTACAGAAACAAGACCGCTGATTGTGGATTCCCCAAGAATCAGATTGAATGTCCTGCCAATGGCGGAAGACTCGTTGAACTTCGGGAGATTATTGCTCTGCGCAACCCCCAAATTATAAAGGTCGAGAAAATAGCGAGAGATAACGACTGGCAATGGCTCGCCAGGGAGTGGCGATGTGAAATTTATTCCGGACTGAACACAATCTTTGACAAGTTCCGGCGCGGCGCCATTGACGACGATGTCTGTTGAAATTTCCTGACCAAAGATGCTCCCTTCCGCCCGCACGGGAAAATAGACGGGCTGGATGGGAAGAACAGTTTTGACCCCGCGCAGACGCCTGACCTCGTCAAGGACGCTCTGGTTCAGTCTGGTGCGGTCCATCTGCACAGGTCCAATGCCTACAGTTTTAGGTTTGACGACAAGCCGTTTTTCAGGAAATGCTCGGCTCAGCTCCGAAAGAAGCGGAGCACGGACGGAAAAATATCCAGCAAGCGCAGCGCATAAAAAGAAAACCCCTATCATCATTCCGAAGATGTTCAGAATATTTTTCCCAGCATTGCGAGTGATACTGCACAAGGTGAGAAAAAAGTAAGATTGAGTCCTCATGAGCAAAATATCCGGCAGGTTTGCAACGTGATTTTTGTTTTCAAATAAAAATCATTGCCCTTGCAAAGGCATCCTGAAAATCGGGACGACCGGCGAGTTCGAGAAATTCTACGCGGCGGGCAAGCGTCTCTGCCCTGCGGCGCATGTCCGCCCTGAGCAGGACTTCTCCCGCACCCGCAAGGGCGGCATTCCCGATAAACGTGATTCTCTTCTCGTCACTCACTGGCACAAGACCAACCCTGATGGCATCGGCTGGGTCTATGAAATTCCCGAACGCACCGGCGATGTATATCTTATCAAGTTTTTCCGCGGCAACACCAAACTCCTTCATCAAAATGACTGTCGCGGCGGCGATCGCACCCTTTGCCAGTTGAAACTGGCGGACATCATTCTGGTGGATATAAATATCGCGCGATGCACCCTCATTTCTCCCTGCAAGCAAGAATTGAAACCCACCCTCTGTCCGCGAAAACCGCTCTGACATCCCTTTAACAGTGTCAGTAATGAAACGTCCCGAACTATCAATCATGCCGGCTTTTGAAAGCGCCGATACGGCAGATATCAGACCGCTCCCGCATATCCCCGCCGCGGGCACTTCCTCAATAGTGTGGATTGCAAGTCCATCTTCAATAACAACCCTGTCAATTGCGCCTCTTTCCGCCCTCATGCCATACTGGATATTTCTCCCCTCAAAGGCAGGACCAGCCGCCGCCGAGGTCGCCATCAGTCTGCCCCTGTTGCCAAGCACAATCTCGCCATTTGTGCCCACGTCAATCATGAGTGAGGGCTTATCTGCGTTTTCCAGACCTGCCACAAGAAGGTCTGCCACTGTGTCGCCACCGACAAATCCGCCAATCGCAGGAAAGACATAAATCCGTGCGCGTGGATGAATCTTCAAACCTGCATCCGCCGCGGGAATAATAAGCCCATCTTTGAAAACCGGCACATAGGGAGCAACGGGCAGACCATCTGTTGGAATCCCAAGGAATAAATGTTCCATAGTTGTGTTTCCCGCCAGCGTCACATGAAGAATTGCCTCCAGTCCGATTCCCGCCGACTTGCAAAGTTCGGAAAGTATATCATTAATGCAATCCAGGACCATCTGACGGATCTCATCAAGATTTGCGGGGCTCAATGATGCGAACATGATACGCGAAACCACATCAGCACCGTGCACCGTCTGAGGGTTCAGCCGACCTGTGCGCGTCGCAAGGCGTCCTGTGTCCAGATGATGAAGAGCGCCTCCGATGGTCGTGGTTCCAATGTCAATGCAAGCTCCCCAGACGCCCAATCCTGCGGGGTAGGTCGTGTCCCCTGCCTCAATATCGAGACAGTTATCACCGAACAAAGTAACCGTGGCATCATATCCATTAGAGCGCAGGATGTGGGGCAGTTTTTTCAGGAATTCATATTCCGGCTTGAGAGACGGGATTTTCAGCGCCTCACGCAGAAGGTCAAAATCGGCGAGCTGATGCTCGATTGTTGCGGGGGAAAGACGCAGATGAATCTTCTTCACCTCCGGTTCCGGTGGTAAGTCATTTTTCACATCATGCACGTAAGCACCGGCAAGCGGACGGCTGTGCTCTACCGGCACGAAAATGACGGCATCCTGTTTCAGGCGCGCCTGACAGGCAAGACGATAACCTTCCGAGAGTTCCTCCGGCGTGAGAAATTCCCTGTCAGCGGTTGTCGGCTCAGAAGCGCCTTCTAAAAACTGGACGCGACATTTCCCGCAACGCCCCTCCCCACCACAATAATCATGCAAAACTATCCCAGACTTAAGAAGGGCATCGCGTGCAGTTGTTTCTCTCTTAACCGGCGTCCATTTTTCATTCGGCAGGATGCGCAGTGTTAATGTTTCATCCGGCATGGGCTGACCATCGCTTACAAGAGATTATTTATCTAAACGGCTTACGGATTTCACCCAATTTTCGCCTGCCTGGAACATGAAAGCCTCAAGGCGCATGCGCAGATTGAGTTTCTGCTGTCCGGTATAAGAAAGAGAGATGCTGGGAAATCCATCAAAGTCCTCATTTATGCGCCTGAAAAGCGCCGTTACAATCGTCCCCGGCATACAGGTAAAGGGCATGACATTAATGACGCCCGCCGCCCCTGCATCCATGATGTATTCAATGGTTTTGCCGATGGAAAGAATCGCCTCGCCCGTAAAACTGTGATGGAGATATGGACTCGCCAGACGGAGCAATTCCTCAGGGAAGGGCTCGGAGGAAATCCGGGCGATGCGCGACATCTTCCTCTCCGTCATGTGCATGTATAATTCTATTAGGCAGTCCTTGAATGCATTCCAGTAACGCGCGCCACGTTTGTTCCTCCATTTGCGAATCAGCGTAGTGTAATCATTCCACTCGGCGATGGGCGGCATCATCACTTCCGCGCCAAGGGATTCAAGCATCCTGACTAAGTTCTCATTGCCCGTGGGATTGGAGCGGATATAGATTTCGCCTACAATTCCAATGAGGGGCTTTGTCCCCTTTTCATAAGTGGGGATGTTGTGAAAGCGTGGGGCATATTTCTTCATAACGGCAAAAACATTGCCGCGCGCATGCAATGCCTCAATCAGAGATAAAACCGCCTCCTCATAAAGGGCATCTGTCTCGCCGGCATTTTTCTCATAGGGGCGTATGGAATGGACAAGACGCTCCATGGCATCCACGGCAGAAATCCCCTGCCAGATAAGTCTTACACCTGCGAGTGAAACACACCTCATATCATCGTGATACCCCACATCCTGGTCGAGAGTGATGATGGGAATCTCCTTATATCCGAGGTCGTCAAGGACATTGCGATGGAGTGCGGCGTATTGCCCGAAGCGGCAGGGACCGTTTGCCGAAGGCATGAAAAATGCGGCGCGAGAGGGCTCAAAGCCCTTTCTATGAATCTCGCGAAGCATATCGCCAGTTGTGAGAAGTGCGGGGAAACACTCCTTGCCCGTTGTATATCTTCGTCCCCAGGAGATGGACTCCTCGTCAGGGAGTTCCATGACTCGCGCCTCCATCCCTTCTGAGCGAAACACAGATTCAAGCACATAGGAATGCCTGCACATATTAGGGATGAAGACAGTAATTTCCGGTCGCTGACGCCCAAGGGCAATCATCGGTCCGCTCTCACGAACACTTGATATATTGCCATTGTAGCTCGCAATAGTGTCCAGATACGCCTCGCACCGTGTGACGGCTCCGGCGTCGGCACTGTGTTCATCAATCTCAATCTGCAAAAAGGGTTTATCACCCAACTCCCGCGCAAAAAACCTTAGAAGAAATGAATCGGGTCCACAGCCAAAATTTGTGACATACAACGCATAAAGATATGGTCGTTCCCGAATAAACCGCGCCGCCTTCATAATCTTCAAACCGTATCGCCAGTACATGTGGCTAAACGTTTTGTCCTTTTTGCCCGAATCCAACGGAAGCATATCCATGGGAATGGGCATGACGTTCATACTCAGTAGTTTTTTAGGTATGCCGAGATTAGCGCCCGAATCGCAGGTATTGTAAGGGCGTCCCACAATGACAATACGTTTCTGACTGGGGTCGGAATGTTCCAGAATCTCCCTGCCGCGCCTCAAAAGCGACTCATTGAACTCCTCTTGCGCCCTCATTGCCTCATCCACGGCACGGGCAATCTCCCGTCTGCCCGATTTAAGGATATCCCCGTATCTGGATAGTTCACGCTTGAGATAGTCGGGACCGAACTGCATATAAAGGGGCGGCGAAAAGACGCAAATGCCCTTCCCTTTCAAATCCAGCGCCGCTTCCGTGAGATATGGCAAGGTCTGGACATAGGGACAGGTAAATGATGAGATGTCACGTTCTGTCAACCCGTCTCCCATAGTATCAATAATGCTCGGGTTGAAAATTACATCAGGCGTATGATCGAGCAATTCCATAAGATGTCCATGCGCAACCTTGATGGGGAAACATGTCTCGGAAACAACCGCCTCAACACCACGGTTGATGATGGATTTATTTGTCGTTCCGGAGAGAATCACACGGAAGCCAAGGGCATGGAAAAATGCGCTCCAGAATGGGAGCTGGTCATAAAAGACAGAGACCATGGGAATGCCGACGCTCCCCTTTTTTCCGTCGTTCTTCCCATTTTTCAATTCGGCAAAAAGAAGAGATTCCCTCTCTGCAAAAAGGTCGGGGAGACTGACCACCTTTTCATGTGAGCGGTCAACATCATATTTCTCACATCGACTGCCATAAAACAGCGGCTTTTCCCCCGCCACGCTGATTGCGTGAATCTCACAATTATTGGAGCATGATTTGCACTCAAAAGTCCTGAGGTCAAAATGCCTCTTTGAGAGGTCAAAACCCTTGAATTTCGTGTGGCGTCCATCCTGACGATGCTTTGCAATTATGGCGACGCCGATGGCACCTGTTACCTCGTGATGCGGCGGGACAATGACTTCCCTCCCAAGAACCTTGTTAAAGGCGGCGACCACACCTTGATTGAAGGCGGTCCCGCCCTGGAAAAATATCTTTTTACCGATACGTTTACCGCAGACAACTCGATTCAGGTAATTATAAACCGTGGAATAGGCAAGACCCGAAACGAGGTCATCCCTGCGGGCGCCTCCCTGCTGGTGATGAACAAGGTCTGATTCCATAAAGACGGTGCAGCGGTCGCCCAGCGGCACTGGATGTTCCGCCTGAAGCGCCATCTTCGAAAATTCCGCTTTAAGGTCAATACTGAGGCGCTCCGCCTGCTCCTCCAAAAAGGAGCCGGTCCCAGCCGCGCAAACCTTGTTCATCTCAAAATCAACAATCGCCCCATTATCAATACTGATATATTTGGAATCCTGTCCGCCGATTTCAAATATCGTGTCCACTTCAGGGTCAATATCTATGGCAGCCGTTGCCTGAGAGGTTATCTCATTACAGACCACATCAGCCCCCACAAGGTCGCCGCTCAGATACCGACCTGAGCCCGTCGTGCCTGCAGCGCGGATGATAACGCGGTCGCCGATTTCTGCATAAATCTCGTCCAGACCGCGGGCAATTGCCTGAATGGGGCGGCTTGCCGTGGGGAGATAACGCTTGGATATGACGCGGTGATTGGAATCAATAACCACCACGTTGGTGCTGATTGAGCCAACATCAATCCCGAGATAGCCATCCATCTTTGCGCCATTTGTCAGCTCGTGAGAATACGTCTCAGCGCATGGTGCATTGCGGGGCGTGAGGACATCTTTGAGACTTCCAAGCACGGTTGCCGACCTGTAAGGTTTTGAGATATGGACGCGAAGGTTCTCCAGTCCACAAAAATCCGTCCCATCGCCGCCTTCACGAACTATCAGGAGGGCGCCAAGCGCACCCATGGAGGCAAAGTATCTCGGTATAATAAGCCCTCCCTGTGCAAGACCGAGGATATTCTCGAACGCCCTGACCATGCCCCTGTTGGCGGCAACACCCCCATGAAAGGCAATGGGTTTTACAAAGTTTTTGCCCCGTCCTATAGTCGACTTGAAATTCCGCGCCAAGGCGTGACAGAGACCTGAGATGATGTCCGGCACGGGCGTCCCGACCTGCTGGAGATGAATCATATCAGACTTGGCAAATACACTGCATCGACCCGCTACGCGGGGTGGGTTCTCACACCTCAAGGCAAGCTCGCCAAATTCATTCTCAATAGATACCCCAAGACGCACTGCCTGCTGGTCAAGAAAGGAACCGGTTCCTGCGGCACAGAGGGAATTCATGCAGAAATCCTTCAGGACACAACGCCCATCCTCCTCGGCAAAAAATAAAATCTTTGAGTCCTCGCCGCCCACCTCAATCACGGTTCGGACATGCGGAATCTCAGAGGCAACCGCCCTCGCCTGCGCAACAATCTCGTTGATGTGTTTGCCGCCAATCAGACCGGCAAGTTCAGCCCCTCCACTCCCCGTCAGTCCCAGATGCAGAATACGACCACCCGGATACCTGATAAAAACCTCCTCAAGTGCCCTGAGGGCTGTATGGAACGGCAGACCATTTGTCCGATAATATCCTTCAATCAATAGATGTCCCGCAGGGTCGGTGATAAATGTCTTCACACCCACTGACCCGACATCAATCCCAATGCACAGTTCAATTCCCATATCTCAAAAACCGTTCCAATCCTCATGACACAGGAAAAACATTAATGTGCTCATCACAGGTAGTGATGGGCATTCTACAATTATGGAAAGTCAGGAGGAACAACCGGGAAGTATCCTTATTTAGCCTCACGCGGGACGTTTTCCACCCTTAAAACTTCGATGCCGGTTGTCTTTTGCACGATGAAGGTTTTGTTATCACCGAGGATATACACATTCTTGAGACCATCAATGGGAAGGTCCCTTATCAGGAGAACATCCACCGCTGGTCCCTCTTTTAGGACAGTATTGATGGCACGCTGTGCCTGGACTGGTGTGCTGAACATATCCATAGCGGTGTGAAGTGCAAGGACGGCTAAAGAGACTGCAATAATGGTCAAAAGGACTCGTGTATAAGGTTCTTTCATCATGGACTTCCTCCTTTGAGATTTTTTCTTTTAAGAATTAAGGATTTTATATCCTCTATCCTGAGATGGGCAAGAGAATCAACAACAAAATCAGCGCTTGAAAGCGCCTGTGACGTAAAGGTGCCCGCCACAGCCACGCAAACCATCCCCGCCCGATGCGCCGCCTCAATACCGTTCAGGGAATCCTCAATCACAACGCACCTATCACACGGGACACCAAGCCGCTCCGCCGTCAGAAGAAAAATGTCCGGTTCAGGCTTGCCCCGCTTCACACGCTCACCGCTTATGATTAATGGAAATTTGTCAAGGAGTCCGACCCGCTTCAGGTTGAAACGGATTTTCCGTGACGAGCCGGATGAGGCGAGGGCATAAGGAATGTCTTTACTCCTGAGTGTTAAAAGAAAAGCCTCCATACCCTCACACGGTTTCAATTGCCCCTTCACCACATTCTGCTCATAAAGTTCCTGTTTGCGCGCATGAAAAATGTCCACATCAACCTGTTTACCGAATTTCCGAAGGACATACTTGCAGATATCGGCATCAGTTAGCCCGCAATTTGCCATGATATCCTCATCATTCAGAAAGACATCCTGCTCAGCCATTGCTGCGCGAAATGCGGCAAGTGAGAATGGCTCACTATCCACCACCACCCCATCCGAATCAAAAATGACGGCAAAATCCTGCAACTTCCCCTGCCCAGAAATTAAGAAACTCTAAAAAATGAAATTTACCACCAGGACACTAATAACACCAAGTCTAATAAATCACAAATTTCCCTATAGTAAATCCAAAATATTTTTTATTCGTGCCCGCCTGAGGCGGATGGTGTCTTTGTGGTTCAAATCATTATTTTAAGGATTCTAAAAAATATCGGGTCTCATTTACAATATGCCACCCTTTTTTCAAGATAATAATTCATGGGAGCTCCAGAGCGATTAATAAGGGAGTAAGATAATTGTTGCAATTGGAGAAAACCGCTCACTATATATGCAATACTTTAAGTTGAAAAAAAATTGGGGAAATACATGAAAAAGGCTCTTGTTACAGGAATCACCGGTCAGGACGGCTCCTATCTGGCGGAGTTTCTTCTTAATAAGGGATATGAAGTCTGGGGGATGCATCGCCGCACAAGCACTGTGAATTTTGACCGCATCAATCACATCACGGACAAAATTCATCTTGTCCAGGGCGACCTCCTCGACCAGAACTCCATACAGAGTTTGATACAGGAGGCGCAACCTGATGAGGTATATAATCTTGCGGCACAATCATTTGTCCCGACCTCCTGGAACCAGCCCCTCCTTACCGGAGAAATCACCGCCCTCGGCGTTACCCGCATCCTTGAGGCAATCCGGTCAGTAAATCCAAAGATAAAATTCTATCAGGCATCCACCAGTGAAATGTTCGGCAAGGCGCGTGAGGTTCCACAGCGCGAAACTACGCCCTTCTATCCCAGGAGCCCATACGGAGCATCAAAGGTCTATGCCCACTGGATTACAGTAAATTATCGTGAAAGTTACGGACTATTTGCCTGCTCGGGAATTCTTTTTAACCATGAATCTCCCCGGCGTGGACTGGAATTCGTTACACGGAAGGTGACAAATACCGCCGCCCGCATAAAACTTGGCACTGCCACGGAACTCAGAATGGGAAACCTTGATGCCAAGCGGGACTGGGGGTACGCCGGAGATTACGTGGAGGCTATGTGGCTCATGCTCCAGCAGAATGAACCGGATGATTATGTCATCGCAACGGGGGAAACTCATTCCGTCCGCGAGCTCATTGAACTGACATTCGGATATTTAGACTTAGACTGGCACAAGTACGTGAAGATTGACTCCCGATTTGTCCGTCCCGCAGAAGTGGACCTCCTCGTTGGCGATGCCTCAAAGGCTGAACGGAAACTCGGATGGAAACCAAAAGTTTCTTTAAAGGAACTGGTCAAGATGATGGTGGAGTCTGACCTGCAGACGGAAAGGGAATTGTCCGTCAGAAAAAATAAAAGATAAACAGTGCACCTGAGGGAACAAACTGTGGAACTCATCTTGCTTTTGAAAAAACAAACCTCAGGTTTTTCACCCCGAGCCGACGCAATATCTGGCACATGGAAAGGATGAATATACATGCTGAAATATAAGGATGGTGAACTCTTCTGTGAGGGCGTTGCACTGAGAGATATTGCCTCAGAGGTGGGAACGCCATTTTATCTTTATAGCCTTGCAAGACTCCTGGAAAATTTCCATCGCATCCGGAAGGCATTTTCCAGGGCAAACCCCCTCATCGCCTATTCAGTAAAGGCGAATTCCAACCTGAGTATCCTTCGTCTCCTTGCGTGCGAAGGGAGCGGGTTTGACATCGTCTCCGCTGGAGAGTTGCGCCGTGTTTTGGTAGCAGGCGGCAATCCACAGAAGGTTATTTTTGCCGGCGTGGGGAAAACGGCTGAAGAACTGAGATTTGCCATCCAGAAAAAGATTCTCATGGTGAATCTGGAAAGTGAGCCGGAGGCGCACCTCTTGTCGGAAATTGCCCGTGGGCAAAAGGCGGTCGTGCGCGCCTCGCTTCGCATAAATCCCGATGTGGAGGCTCACACCCATGAATATATCACGACAGGCAAAAAGGAAAACAAGTTCGGCGTATCCTACAAGAAAGCTCCAGCCATGATTGCCCGCATCGCACGCCTGCCCAATATCGAATTCGTTGGACTGCACGTCCATGTTGGCTCCCAGATTCTTGACCTGACAGCCCATATAAATGGGGTGAAGCGCCTCGTGTCCCTGATTGAGTGCTTGCGTTCCGAGGGAATTGAGATTCGCACATTGAACATGGGCGGAGGCTATGGCATTGCTTACGGTGAGCGGGAAAAGACGATGAACGTTGAGCGCGCGGCGGAAAAGATTATCCCATTTGTCCGCAAGATGGGATGCCGGCTGATCATGGAACCCGGACGCTTTATCGTTGCATCTGCAGGCGCCCTTGTAACGCGCATCACCTATATAAAAGTCGGCGACCTTAAGCAATTTGCCATCGTGGATTCCGGCATGAACCACCTCATCCGTCCCGCACTTTACAAAGCATATCACCGCATCATACCCGTCAGGGAGACGCACACCAGAAAACGCATCGAGATGGACATCGTTGGACCGATTTGCGAATCGGCTGATTTTTTTGCCAAGGACCGCCCCATGCCTCCCCTCACACAGGGTGAACTCCTCGCCATTCTCGATACAGGTGCTTATGGATACGTCATGTCATCCAATTACAACACACAACCAAGACCGCCTGAAATCCTTGTCAATGGCACTGCATTCCATATCATTAATAAACGAGAGACGTTCGATAATCTATTAAAAGGCGAACAATTCCCGCCTTACCTCCGACATGGTGAAAAAGGAATAAAGGGAAGGATTTAACTTTTAAAAACCTTTGAGAATATGGCGCTGAATATGGTGGAAGATTTTCATTATCCAATTATCGAGGAAGCGGCAAAGTCCGCCTTTATAAACTCACCCCCAACGCACGATTTCAGCCACACGCGGCGTGTCCTGAACCTGTGCATGCACATCGGTCGCTATGAGGGAGCAGACCTCGAAATACTTTATGCCGCGGCGCTCCTCCATGACATCGCCAGGGACGAAGCGGACACCACAGACAAATGCCATGCACAACTCAGCGGTGAACGTGCCGAACCGATTCTCATAAGTGCGGGATTCCCGGAAGAAAAGCGAGCCGCCGTAATTCATTGTATTACTGCCCATCGATTCAGGAGCGATAATCCCCCGCAAACCTTGGAGGCAAAAATCCTTTATGATGCGGATAAATTGGATGCCATCGGCGCCATTGGCGTCTGCAGGGCTTACGCCTATGGGGGTGAAAATGGTCAGAGACTCTATGATGATACCTTCACGCCGGCGGACCTCGTCTCCAAAAATATTGACATAATCTCCAAGGTCACAGACCACAGCCAGCACACGCCTATCATCGAGTTTCGCATCAAGCTATCCCAGATTAAAGATAAGCTCTTCACAAAGACAGCCCGTGCCATTGCAGAAAGCCGCCACAGGTATATGCTGAAGTTCTTCAACCGCCTCTATGAGGAGGTCAATGGCATAAAATGAGCCGGAAGTTTATCGAAAAGCCCTTGTGTCTCGTATCGGAGGGAAAACATATTGTGGCAACGGCTCATATCCCATCTGATGAGAATACAAAGGTTCCCATCGTCGTTTTCTGTCATGGCTTTACAGGTAATCGAATCGAACAGCGCTATATTTTTGTCCGAACTGCAAGAAGACTGGCAATGTCTGACATCGCCTCACTGCGGTTTGACTACCGTGGTTGTGGTGAGAGCGAGGGTCTTTTTAAGGAGCACTCTCTGCTCGATTACATCAAAGACACGCTGAATGTGATTGATTATCTTCCCAATCTGGGTGGAACTGATGCCGGTCGTGCAGGAATCCTGGGTTATAGCATTGGCGGATGTGTGGCGGCAGAGGTATTGGGGCGGCGGGGGGAATTGAAAACCGCCGTTCTCTGGTCGCCCGTTGCCTTCCCCCGGCAACTCTTTTTTGAGCTCAGGCAGGACTTACCAATTCCGGAGGCACTTTCACCTGAGCAAGATTTCATTGAGTATGACGGCTGGGCAATTGGAAAGGAATTTATCCACTCCCTTTCCAAGGTAAATCCCGTGGAACGCCTTGCAGGATACGCCGGACCTGTCCTCCTCTGCCAAGGGTCACAGGACACAGTTGTCCCACCCAATCATTCTGAAGCATACCTGACGGCGAGGCGGAGGGCAGAGAGAATAACAGAAATATCGAACTTCCCGGAATCCAATCATGGTTACAAACCCTTGAAAGAGGATGAAAGATTGCTTGATGAAACGGCGTCATGGTTTCATAAATATCTATGAAAGGCAGGAAATAAGAAACGATGGGATTTGGGTTTAAGAAAAAAAATCATGCGGAGTTTTTTAACGGCACACTTGTCATGAATTCCCCGTTCGCATTTGTGCTGGGCAAAGATTTTAAGACTAACAGGGCACTTCTCCGTTTCCTCTCCATGGATTCTGCAACTATTCTCCTCTCCATGGAAGGTGAAATACCCGACCTGAAAGTTTTTTTTGACATCCCTATGAGTTTTCGCCTCCCTAAAGACCAGAACATCTGGAAATGCACAGTTGATATCGTGAGACTCTATGCCTATGATGAGCATGACCGACCCGTCTATGGCATGGTCCTCCGCTTCAAGAATTTCACCACTGAACAGCACGAGCAGATGCAACAATATCTCGTTTCGCGAAAGAATACGGGCACCCCTGTTGCCAATAATCAATAACCGGAAATACTGTTGCGGCGCAAAAACCATTATGGTGGTAAAAAATGAACAGGGAAATTGACTGCATAAAACTTGCCAACATGGGATTTTATGCCTTTCACGGCACAACAAAGGCTGAGAAGGAGATTGGACAGCGCTTTTTTATGGATGTGGAACTCTTCCTTGACCTCTCTACCGCCGGAAAATCTGATAACATCCATCACACGGTTAATTATGAAAAGGTCTATAACATTATCACTGCCGTCACAAAAAAAAGCAAGTATAACCTCCTTGAAGCACTCGCAGAAGATATTGTCGATGAAATCGCCGCACACTTCCCCAATCTCGACCGCATCCGGGTGAAGGTGAGAAAACCGCAGGTGCCTCTCTGTGGAATCCTCGATTACGTGGAGGTCTGCATTGACCGCATAAACCCGTCCAAACAGACACCATCCGGGGAGGAACACGAATATGACAGCAAGAATTCTTGACGGCAAGTCACTCGCACAAACTATCCAGGAGGAGATTGCCCGCGCCGCGCGCGAACTCAAGGAGAAGCATAATATCACTCCCGGACTTGCAACCATCTTGGTTGGCGATGACCCTGCCTCTCATATCTATGTCAAAAATAAAGTCAAGGCATGCGAAAAGGTTGGATTTTTCTCTAAATCCATCCTCCTTCCAGAAACCGCATCACAACAGTCTATCATTGAGTTAATTGGCGAATTGAATGCAAATCCCGCCATCCACGGGGTTCTCGTTCAGCTCCCCCTCCCACAGCACGTCGACGAGAACTCCATAATCAATGCCGTAAATCCTGAAAAGGATGTTGACGGTTTTCATCCGGTGAACCTGGGGAAGATGGTGCTCGGCAGGGAGGATTGCTTTCTCCCATGCACCCCGTTTGGCATCCAGACATTACTTGTGCGCAATGGGATTGAAATTCAGGGACGCCACGTGGTCATTGTCGGGCGCTCAAATACTGTGGGGAAACCCACGGCGATTATTCTCATGCAGAAGGCGGCAGGCGCTGATGCCACCGTTACGGTTTGCCATTCCCGGACAAAAGACCTCCCCGCAATCATCAGCCAGGGGGACATTGTGATTGCGGCAATGGGCAGAGCGAATTTCGTAACGGCGGAGATGGTCAAGCCCGGCGCAGTGGTTGTGGATGTCGGCATCAACCGCATAAGGAACTCTTCAAAAAAGTCTGGTTATGCCATTGTAGGGGATGTAGAATTTGAAAAGGTCAAAGAGGTGGCATCAGCCATCACGCCCGTGCCGGGCGGCATCGGACCCATGACCATCGCCATGCTCCTCTTCAATACCCTCAAAGCCGCAAAGAATACGATACAGAAATAGATACGGATTATAAATACACTATAGCGGATCAAATAGAATCAGACATGATTTACAAGATTAACAAGATTTATTCCTTTAATCCTGTTAATCCTGTTAATCCTGTCAAAATTCTTAACCTCACCATCGCAATATATGCACGTCATCTTAACATATAAAATTTATCTACCAGCAGAAACTTTTTCCGAAAAAATCACATTAGTGACAGGTAGCGATTTCAGTTCCAAACGCGAAAGGTCTATATATTTACTGGCATCCTCAATTTCAACACCAATGACCCTGTTCTTCTCGTCAAAATCCAGCACAATCCCCGGTGAGACTTCCTCAGATTCAGTGCTTATTGCATCAACCAGTTTGATATATAACATATCATTATCTGAAAAATATTGGAAAAGCATTATTTTCTCTCCTTTCAAGGTTTGAATCGTCTGTCAAAAAAAGCGTTATGCACCGTTTCACGATCAGATTCCGTAACAACTCGCAGATATTTCCCAACTTCTGCAATAAATTCCCAACATCGAATGCGGCCATTCTGTTGAATTTCCGATCGAACGGGATGCCTGATAACATACTCAATCCATTCTTCCTTAATATAAGGTCGGCGAATTATGACGCTGGTCTTAAAGTACTGCTTTGTTTTCATTTTTCAATATTTTGTTTATATAATAGGAATTCTTGTATTAGAGTGTTTTTCGTCAAGTTTAAATACTACATGTGATAAAAAAATGGAATTTTTTATGTTTTCCAATATATCATATTACACCCATTTCTTTTTGCAACTTCCTGTAAATCAAAATCAGCCGTTAAAAGTGTGAATCTATTATTTATTGAAATTTCAACAATGAGAGCATCTCTCATATTATTTTCTTTACCACCATTCATAAGATCTAAGTCATTTTTTATCTTTGAACATATAATACCATCACCAGCTTTGCAATAACCAGCTCTGTATATACCTGCTATCGCTGATTCAGTTGGCAAGATCTCTTTTACAGTTTCCGTGAACAATAATAACAATTTTGCTCTTCTCTCCGCATACTTTGTGTTATTTATTTCATCTACTTGGATATGTGAAGCAACATAATCACCATCTCTGGGTAAAGTTTCAATTCTAAGCGAACCATCGAGAAAATTATTCAAGATGCATGGATCAACAATATATTTCATCCAAGCACGATCTTCACTACATGTGGTTTGTTGTCATTTTGCGGAGGGATGAGGTTACCCGAAATATGTTTACGGTCGAGGGTTATTTTTTTGACGCCGAAGGAGACACCTTCGGGATTTTCGATTGTGATATTGTAAACGCAACCGCGGAAACGGCGCGTGACTTTGTAAGATTTCCAATCTGATGGTATGCAGGGGTCAATGAGAAGTCCGTCATAAGTCGGGCGGATGCCCAGCAGATAATCCATTGTGTTACGCAGCATCCAGACTGCAGAGCCGGTGAGCCAGGAATGGCTCGCCTGTCCGAAGGTCAGATGGTCAGGGCTTGTTACATACTCTGAATAAACATACGGCTCCATCTCATATCGGTCAATGTCCACCACGGGATTAATCGGCAGAGCCTGTTTATAATATTTATATGCGGTCTCGGCGTGTTTGAGTAAGAGTTCCGCAAGATATGCCCATGAGACCGGATGATTGAAGATTGCGCCATTTTCCTTTTTCCCCGGCACACAGCGTGTGGCGAGACCGATGTTCTCATTAACATGCGTGTATGGCGGATGGAGAATTTTGGGTCCTTTTGACGTGCCGCAGAGGCGCGCCGCGGACGCCATCGCCTGCTCTGCCCTCTCCCATTCCGCAATCCCACTGATAACAGCCCAACTTTGTGCATTGAGAAATATTTTCCCCTCTGGCGAAGATTTCGAACCGACCGGTTCACCAAGGTCATTGATGGCGCGAATGAACCATTCGCCATCCCAGAGGCTTTCATTAATGGACTTTTTTATGGACGCAAATAGACTTTCATATTCGGTGGCTTTGAGATGCCTCAGGCGACGCAAAAGTTCACCCATCTCGCGCAGGATGTAAGCATAAATGCATGAGTTCATCTCGCTGATGCCCTTGCCCTTGCGCCCGCAATAATCTAACGTATCATTCCAGTCGCCGGGTCCAATATAGACGAGATTCTTGTCATTCAACTTCGATTTGAGAAATTCCACAGCGC
>Ga0172366_10000059_pt1 | contig 57132 bp, 58 predicted proteins | sample LakKivSesite69cm_FD_114533 | JGI IMG/M metagenome (GOLD analysis project Ga0172366, IMG submission 114533) | Sediment microbial communities from Lake Kivu, Rwanda - Sediment site 69cm | ecosystem: Environmental > Aquatic > Freshwater > Lake > Sediment | place: Rwanda: Western Province, Lake...
AAAAAGTCGGATTATTTCGGAAAAAGAGAAGAAAATTGTTGCTTATCACGAAGCCGGCCATGCCTTGGTCACTTATTATTCGCCCGATGCTGATCCGGTGCAAAAGGTTTCTATTATTGCTCGAGGTCAGGCCGGCGGTTATACTTTGAAAATGCCTTTGGAAGATCGTCGACTCCAAACCAAAAAGCAATTTTTGGCAGAGTTAGCAGTGTTGATGGGTGGATATGTGGCTGAAAAGAGTTATTTGGGGGATATTTCCACTGGCGCGGCTAACGATTTAAAAACAGCTTCAGAATTGGCGCGCAAATTGGTGATGCGCTTTGGAATGTCTGATAAACTCGGGCCGATTACTTTTGGCAAGACCGAGGAATTGATTTTTTTGGGTCGGGAAATTACGGCTGAGAAAAATTATTCTGAAAAAACAGCTGTTGAAATTGATAATGAAGTAGCCGATTTAATTGATAATGCCGTAAAGCAGGCTCTTAAAATTATCAAAGGACACAAGAAACAAATGGAGGTTTTAGTAAACACACTTTTAGAAAAAGAAGTGATAGAAAAGGAAGAATTTGAAAAACTATTAGCCGAGGCTAAATAAAATTAGTTGAAAAAAACAAAAAAAGATTTAAAATAAAAGCGGATTATTTTTTAATCCGCTTTGTAATTTTAAAACGGGCACATAGCTCAGCGGTTAGAGCACCACTCTTATAAAGTGGGGGTCGATGGTTCAAATCCATCTGTGCCCACCATATTGAAAATGCGCGAACCTTTTTCCAGCAGTCCGCCTGACGGCGGACTGCTGCCCGCCCCGCGGCGGCACTCGGCTGACGCCGAGCAAAGCAGAAACTTTTTCACATTTTTTTGGCGCGCCTTTCCTTTTTATTTTTCCCTTAAGGAAAGAAAAAATTTCTGCTTTGCTTTTCTGCTGATGCATAAAGCGCCGCCGCTTCCCAAAAAAATTCTGGTATCATTTGCCAAACCAATTATCAGGCGGAATGATGCAAAGAGTGGCTATCGCGAGAGCTTTGGCTAATAACCCTTCTTTAATTTTGGCCGATGAACCAACTGGCAATCTTGACAGTAAGACCGGCGAGGCTGTCATTGAAACATTTGAAAATCTCAATAAACAAGGCAGAACGATTATTTTAGTTACCCATGAACTTTATATTGCTCGAAAAACCCCAAGAATTATTTCTTTAAAAGATGGCCAGATTATTAGCGAGACTAAAAATCAAAAAGAGAAAATTTTAAAAGGAATAAAAGAATAATATGAAAATCGCCGATTTGTTTCAAGAGACAATTTTGGGTATTTCTGCCAATAAACTGAGGTCGGGCCTGACAATTTTAGGCATTGTCATTGGTATTGGTTCGGTGATTGCGATGATTTCAGTTGGCGAAGGAGCGTCCGGTTCAATTCAATCAAATATTCAAGCCATGGGTTCAAATTTGATTACAATTAGGCCGGGGTTTCAAAGAACTTTTTCTCAAGTTTCGGCTGGTAGAGGAACGGCTCAAACTTTAACGTTTGAAGATGCTAAAGCAATAGAAGATGGTGTTTCTTTTATTCAGGCCATCGCACCCGAAATTTCGCAACGTTATCAAATTGTTGCTAAAAAAGCAAATACCAATACCCAAGTTGTCGGCACTACCCCTTCTTATTTAATTGTGAGAAATATAGAAATAGAATTGGGATCTTTTATTTCGGAACAGAATGTGAATAATTTGGCAAAGGTAGCAGTTTTAGGTCCGACGATTCGCGATGATTTGTTTGGCGAAGATGCCAATCCAGTGGGTGAAACAATAAGAATTAATGGAATAAACTTTAAAGTTATTGGCGTAACTAAAACTAAAGGAGGAACTGGTTTTGGCAGTCAAGACGAGATGGTCTTTGTACCTATAACAACAGCGCAGAAATTTCTCGTTGGTAGAAATTATACTTTAACAATTAATGTTCAAGCTCAAAATTCGCAGCTAATGAATACGGTTAAAAATGAAATCACTAATTTGCTCTTACAAAGACACAATATTTCTGACACAGAAAATGCCGATTTTTCTGTTTTGAGTCAGGAGGATATTTTAGGAGCCGCCACCTCAATTACTAACACAATGACAATTTTATTAGCCGCTATCGCCGGGATTTCTCTTTTGGTTGGTGGAATTGGCATTATGAATATGATGCTTACTAGTGTTACGGAACGAACGCGGGAAATAGGAATTCGGCTGGCGATTGGCGCCAAGAAAAAGGAAATAATAATGCAGTTTTTAGCCGAAGCAGTAATGCTTACTTTTCTTGGCGGTTTCATTGGAATAGTTTTTGGTTGGATTATTTCTTTGGCCATCACTCGATTTGCAGGCATCGCGACTCAATTATCGGTTTTTGCTATTTTGCTAGCCTTCGGCGTTTCGGTCGCCATCGGAATTATTTTTGGTTATTATCCAGCAAAAAGAGCAGCCTCTTTGGATCCAATTGAGGCATTAAGATATGAATAAAAATTAAATGAAAAATTAAAGTCGATTTAAATTAAAATTTAACGAATAACCATGAAAAAATTGATTTTAGTTATTCTTATAACCGCCATCATCGTTGGAGGAGGTGCATTTTATGGCGGTATGAAATACGGACAAAACAAGAATTTTACTAGACAACCTTCTTCTAATTTGCAGAATACTTATTTCCAAAATCGCCAACCGCAGCAATTTGGAGCAGCTGATAGAGGGGTAATAGTAGGTGACATTCTTTCCAAAGATGATAAAAGCATTACGGTTAAACTTCGCGATGGTGGATCAAAGATTATTTTATTTTCTGATTCAATTGAAATTGTAAAATCTGTAAATGGCACAATCAACGATCTTGAAATTGGTAAGGCAATAATGATTCAAGGAACCCCAAATTCCGATGGGAGTATTACTGCTAAGTCAATTCAGTTGCAATCAAATCCAATTTTACGATAAGGGATTTAAAAAGCAGGCAAAATCCGCAAAAATCTTCCATTGTTTTCACCCTTTTCAAATTTTAATTTTTGAGTATAATTAAACTTAGTTTAAGGGGCTATAAAAACGCCTTTTTATTATATAAAAACCCACTACAATTATGATCACTCTTATTCGACAATTGCCATTATTAAAACCAAAACGGTTGAGAAAGGGTGATAAAGTTATTGTTGTCTCTCCTTCTCAGCCAATAACAAATAAAAGACATTTTAAAAGAGGGCTGAAAACTTTAGAAAGCCTCGGTTTTCGCGTTGAAACCTCACCGAATGTGGATAGGGTTTATGGGATGTATAAAGCCGGCACGCCCGAAGAAAGAGCGCAGGATTTAAATGAGGCCTTTGCCCGCAAAGACATCAAAGCCATTTTTATGAGCGTCGGCGGATATTTAGCCAATCAAATTTTACCATTGCTTGACTACAATTTAATTCGTAAGAACCCAAAAATTTTAATTGGTTTTTCTGATGGTGCAACGCTTTTGAATGCTATTTATCGCCGAAGTAAAATTGTTACTTTCCACGGTTTTAATATTGAACACTTTTTTATGAAAGCTAATAGTTATACGATTAATTCTTTTAAAAATATTTGTTTTGAAGGTGGGACAACGTTTGTTAAAAGAAGTAAATGGCAAGTTCTAAAAATGGGACATGCCCGTGGTAAGTTATTGGGCGGGAATTTAATTAGTTTTGCCAATCTTTTGGGGACGCGCTATTTTCCGGATGTTTCCAATAGTATTTTGTTTTTTGAAGAACACGGGGATTATTCGGAAGATGTGGAATCAGCTTTGATGCGTTTAATCAATGCTGGATTATTTGTTGAGGGAGGCGTTAAAGGAATTATTTTTGGTAAAATGATTAATGTCACGGTTGGCTCGGCTGATAAAGAATTAGAGAAAAAATTTGGGAAACCTAAATATTTTACGCTTAATACTATTCTTAAAGAAATTCTCAAACCATATAAAATTCCAATAATAATCAATGTTGATTTTGGCGATATTTATTATCCAATGACCATTCCGATTGGCGTTGATGCCGAGCTTGATGCTACTAAAAAGGAGGAAATCCATTTTCGACTATTGGAATCGGCCGTGAGATAATTTTTTGCAAAAAAATTAAATTTGAATAAAGTATTTTATAGAAGTAAAAAGCACCCGTAGCTTAACGGATAAAGCGTCGGCCTCCGGAGCCGAAGATTGCGCGTTCGATTCGCGCCGGGCGCACTTGATATGCTTCCCGCCGATAGATATTATCTTAAAATAGGGAAAGCCGATGAATTGATTAATCGTAAAGAACGAATAATATTTCGTTGTTTTGAAATTCTACCGGGTTTATGTTCGTGGCTGACTTTAATTTTAATATTCGTTGCTGCTTGGCAATGGCCGGTGGGAGCGGCAATTTTTATTATTGTTTTCGACACTTTTTGGTTAATAAAAACAATTTATTTCAGCTGGCACGCTTTTTATAGTTTTAAAAAATCTAAAGCGTTTTTGAAAAAAAACTGGCTTTTGGAATTAAAAAATTTACCCAAAGAAAAATATCAAATAGCCGTTAATGATTGGCGAGATATTTATCATTTGGTTATTTTGCCAATGGTTGACGAATCTTACGCAGTTGTTTCGTCCACCTTCAAAGCATTAAGCTCTGTTAATTATCCCTTAGAACAATTTATTATTGTGTTGGCGACCGAAGAACGTGCTCAAGGAAAAACCCAGTCTTTAATCAAAAGAATTAATGATGAATATGGAGGAAATTTTAAGCATTTTTTAGTCACGGTGCATCCTAAAAATATTGAAGGAGAAATTGCGGGCAAAGGAGCGAATGAAGCTTGGGCAGCGCGAGAAGTAAAAAGATTATTAATTGACCCTTTGAATATTCCTTATGAAAATATTTTAATTTCTACTTTCGATATTGATACAGTTGTGCTGAGCGATTATTTTGGTTGTTTGACCTATCATTTTTTAACCGCCAAAAAACCCCTGCGTTCCAGTTATCAGCCCATCCCTCTGTTTACTAACAATATTTGGGAAGCGCCAGCTTTAGCAAGGGTTATTAGTTTTTCTGCTACTTTTTTTCAATTAATTCAACAATCGCGACCGGAAAAAATGACCACTTTTTCTTCGCATTCAATGCCATTTAAAGCATTGGTAGATATTGATTTTTGGCAAACTAATGTTGTTTCAGAAGATTCGCGAATTTTTTGGCAGTGCTTTTTATATTATGATGGCGATTGGGAAGTGGTGCCGCTATTTTATCCGGTTTCAATGGACGCCAATGTTGACGAGAAATTTACAAAGACAATGGTTAATCAATACAAACAGCAGCGGCGTTGGGCTTATGGCGCTTTTGATATTGCCTATACTTTTTTTGGTTTTTTAAAGAATAAGAAGATTTCTTTAAAGAAAAAAATAACTTACGGCTATTATCTTTTTGATGGATTTTATAGTTGGGCTACTGCCAGTATTATAATTTTCTTTTTGGGCTGGCTGCCGATTGTTTTAGGGAGAGGAAATTTTAATTTGACAATTTTATCTTTCTATTTACCAAAAGTTACTTCCTATATTCTTAGCGTGGCTAATATTGGTATTATTGCTTGTGCTGTTTTAAATTTTTGGTTTTTACCACCACGGCCGCCTTATTTCGGAAAATGGCGTTATGTTTTTTTTACCCTGCAGTGGTTGCTAACTCCCATCAATTTGATTTTATTTGGCAGTGCGCCGGCTTTGGAAGCGCAGACCCGATTACTTTTAAAAAAATATCTTGGTTTCTGGGTTACGCCCAAACATCGTAAGTTAGGCATGCCCCAAATTTCTTAAATAAAAACTTTCATTTATAATAAAATTGAATTCCTATGGAGAAAAAGGATTTATTTAAAATTAATAATTATTTATGGGAGATTCCGAAAGGGTTTCGGTCGGATATGAGAGTGCCTGCTCGAATTTATGCTTCGGAAAAAATGATTGAGGAGATTTTTCGCGACCGGTCCATTAGTCAATTGATAAATGTAGCAAGTTTGCCGGGAATAGTGAATTATAGTTTAGCGATGCCTGACGTTCATGAGGGATATGGTTTCCCAATTGGCGGAGTGGCAGCAACAAAAGTTAAAGAAGGTGTTATTTCGCCGGGCGGAGTTGGTTATGACATTAATTGTGGTATGCGTCTTTTACTTTCTTCTTGTTCGGCTTTTGAAATTAAACCTTATTTGGATAAATTAGCCACGGAAATTGCCAGAGCTGTTCCTTCTGGTTTGGGCAAGGGTCATAAAAGGAGCGTTGGACGAGTAGAGTTGGATGAAATTTTAGAAGGAGGAGCAAAGAAAATAATAGAGAGCGGTTATGGCGAAAAAGAAGATTTTGAATATTGCGAAGCCAACGGTTGTTTAGAAACAGCTGATGCCAAAGCAGTATCTTCGAGGGCTAAAAATCGAGGCGGCGACCAGGTAGGCACTTTGGGCAGCGGTAACCATTTTTTGGAAATCCAAAAAGTAGCAGAAATTTTTAATGAAGAAGCTGCTAAATCAATGGGATTGTTTAAAAACCAAATTGCGGTGATGGTTCATACTGGTTCCCGAGGATTAGGGCATCAAGTGGCAACTGATTATATTCAAGAAATGATAAGGAAAATGCCGAAGTATAATATTATTTTGCCGGATCGAGAATTGGCTTGCGTTCCATTTTTAAGCGAAGAAGGGCAGTTTTATTTTCAAGCAATGTGTGCAGCTGCTAATTTTGCTTGGGCCAATCGGCAAATGATTAGTTATTATATTCGACAAGTATGGCAGAACGTTTTGGGCAAAAAGGATAAGTTGACAATTTTATTTGATGTTGCTCACAATATTGCCAAAGTAGAAGAATATGAGATTAATGGTCAAAAAGAAACTTTGATTATTCATCGAAAAGGGGCGACTCGTGCTTTTCCGGCGCATCATCAGGAGATTCCTGAAAAATATCAAGCAGTCGGCCAGCCGGTTCTTATCCCCGGTAGCATGGGAACAGCTTCGTATATTTTAGTTGGTACAGAAAAAAACAGAGAAAGCTGGCACTCTACTTGTCACGGAGCTGGACGAAGAATGTCGCGAATGGCAGCGGTTAAAGGTTTGTCACCTCAGGAAATCATTAATTATTTAAAAAATAAAGGAATTATTGTAAAATGCAAAAGTATGAAAGGATTAGTTGAGGAAGCGCCTGAGGCTTATAAAAATATTGATGAAGTAGTAGAGATAGTGCATCAAAGTGGTTTGTCATTAAAAGTGGCGAAACTTATTCCTTTGGCGGTGATAAAAGGAGAATAAATTATGAAAATTTTAGCTCAAAATAGAAAAGCAGCATTCGATTATGAAATTTTGGAAAAATTTGAGGCAGGAATTCAATTGTTGGGTTGCGAGGTGAAATCAATTAAAGAAGGGAGCGTTTCTTTAAGTGGCGCTTTTGCTCAATTTTATGGAGACGAGCTTTATTTAATCAACGCTTCTATTCCTGCTTGGCAATCAAAAAATACACCGTTTAATTATCAGCCAGACCGTAGTCGAAAATTGCTTCTTCATCGCCAAGAGCTGAAATATTTATTGGGGAAAATTAAATCCGAACGATTAATGCTCATCCCAACTCTTGCTTACTTGAAAAAAAATAAAATTAAGGTAGAATTAGCACTGGGCAAAATTAGAAGAAAAACAGACAAAAGGGAAATAATCAAACAGCGAGAGGCAAAAAGAGAAATTGCCCAAAAGCTTAAAAATTATTAATTTTTTGAAGGGGGATGATTGGCCTCGAAGCGAAAAAATATTTTCGAGTCAGATCGAGGAGCCGTTACCTCGTAAATCATCGGGCAACAAAAATTGCCAATTCTAATCAAAATCTGACTTTTGCTTTTGCTTAAGTCAGCATCTGAATAACCGACACTCGATAGGTTATAAAGGTGTTAAATTATCGAGCTAGACTCTTTCTGGATGTCTTTGGCCGAGAGAGCGACTAAAATCAAAGACAGGGATTATTATTTTTGCCGATTTTTGATATTAATCCTTAAGGAAATCGGCTAATTGTCTGGAAAGCTCGAAAAATAATTTTTTCGCTGACGCGGGTTCGATTCCCGCCATCTCCACAAATTATAAGGTCGTATTTTGTAGATAAAAAAATCTTAAAAAAATATAACATCAACAATCAAATAAAAGCCAGAGAAGCGCGAGTGATTGATGAAAATGGCGGAAATTTAGGTGTAATGTCTTTGGAAGAGGCCTTGAACCTTGCTCAATCGAAAAATCTCGACTTGGTAGAAATTAGCGGCAGGAGCACACCGGTTGTTGTAAAAATGTGCGATTATGGTAAATTTTTATATCAACAGGAGAAAATGAAGCGGAAACAGCGAATGAAAGAGCGCAGCGATGAAACAAAGCATATTCGATTGAGTTTTAATATCGGCAAACATGATATGGAAGTTAGAGCTCGTCAGGCGCAAGTTTTTTTAGAAGAGGGTTTAAAGGTTCAAATTGAGTTGATTTTAAGAGGAAGAGAAAAAAGTCATAAAGATTGGGCGGGAAATAAACTAAAGGAATTTTTGACTTTCATTAAGCACCCTTATAAAATTATTCAAGATGTTAAAAACACTCCGCGCGGTTTAATTATTATCATCGGTTAAATATTTTAAAAATATGTTAAAAACAAAAAAGGCGATTCAAAAAAGAATAAAACTGACAAAAAAAGGCAAGTCATTACACCGACCAATTAAACAGAGTCATTTTAAATCCAAATTATCTGGTCGAGATAAGCAAAAGAAACGAAAACAAATAACATTTTTTAAAGCCAACGAGAAAATTATAAAACGCTTCCTTCCTTATCAGGGTTAATTTTTATTATAAACATCCTTATTTTATATTTTTAAAGGGATGTTGAATTGATTTAAAATTATGGTTAGAGTTAAAAGAGGCATTATTGCTCACAAAAAAAGAGAAAAATTATTAAAATATACCAAAGGCTTTAAATGGGGCCGCAAATCAAAAGAGCGTTTGGCCAAAGAGGCGTTGCTACATGCTTGGAGCCGGGCTTTTATCGGTCGAAAATTAAAGAAGCGAAATTTTCGTCAATTGTGGCAGACCAAAATTAAAGCTGCTACTTTAAAAGAAGGAATAAAATATAATGAATTGATTAATTTGCTACAAAAAAATAAAATTATTATTAATCGTAAATTATTGGCACAATTAGGCGAATATTATCCTCAAATTTTTGGGGCAATTATCAAAGAGGTCAAAAAATAAATTTATTTCCATGACTATTTTTAAAAGAAAAAAATTGGATAAAAAATCCTTAAAAGAATTCCAACAATTGTTGGAAAAAGAGAAGAAAGAGTTGGAAGAAAAGATTACTGAATTAAATAATAAAGAAAAAGATATGGCAATCAAAACGCCTGATTTTATGGCATCGGAAGATTCCTCGGTTGAGGCCGACGAAGTCGAAGAACTAAACAACCTTTTATCTCTAAAATTGGTCTGGGAAAATGATTTAGACCGTATCAACAAGGCATTGGAAAGAATTAAGAAAGAAACCTATGGCATTTGCCAAAAGTGCGGCGAATTAATTGAAACAGAAAGATTGAAAATTGAGCCGGCCGCCCAAATTTGTTCCAAGTGCCTTAGAAAGAAAAATATTGATGTTTAATTTTTAAAAATTATGACCGCGAAGGTTTATTCAGCGGCTATTATTGGAATAAAAGCCCAGGCAATTGAAGTGGAGGTTGATTTAGGTCCTGGTCTTCACTCTTTTAATATTGTCGGATTGGCCGATAAAGCGGTTAGCGAAGCCAAAGACCGCGTCTCTTCGGCGATTAAAAACAGCGGTGCCGCTGCTCCTCAGAGACAAAACCGAAGGATTACGGTCAATTTGGCGCCGGCTGATTTAAAAAAAGAGGGTTCGGCTTATGATTTGGCAATTGCCGTCGGTTACCTGTTGGCTTCTAATCAGCTAAAAAATTTTTCATCAAAAAATAAATTATTTTTGGGTGAACTAGCTTTGGATGGAAGTTTAAGGGCAGTGACAGGAGTTTTGCCAGTAGTATTGATGGCTAAAAATAGATTTGAAGAGGTTATTCTTCCAGTGAAAAATGTTGAAGAGGCGGCAATTATTCAAGGGATAAAAATTGTCGGTTGCGAAAATCTAAAAGAGGTGATTGAGTATTTAGAAGGGAAAAAAGAAATTGGTTTTGTGAGTGATAAAATTTTGAATTTATCTCATCTTCAAAATTACGCCGTGGACTTTTTTGACATTAAAGGGCAGCAACAAGCCAAGCGAGCTTTAGAAATTACTGCGGCCGGCGGGCATAATATTTTAATGATTGGCTCTCCTGGTTCAGGCAAAAGTATGTTAGCCAAAGCGCTGCCTTCTATTTTGCCATCAATGTCTTTAGATGAAGCATTAGAAGTTACAAAAATTTACAGCGTTTGTGGATTGACCTCAGAAGAAAATCCTTTGGTTTCTTTGAGGCCGTATCGTTCGCCTCACCATACCGCTTCCAAAATTGCAATGGTAGGCGGTGGTTCTTGGCCAAAGCCCGGAGAAATTAGCCTTGCTCATCGGGGAGTTTTATTTATGGATGAAATCGCTGAATTTACCAGAGATGTGTTAGAAAGTTTAAGGCAACCATTGGAAGATGGAGAAATTACTGTCAGTCGCATTCAAGGCAGTTTAACTTTTCCAGCCAGATTTATTTTGGTAGCTGCGATGAATCCCTGTCCTTGCGGCTATTATGGCGATTCAGAAAAAGAATGTCACTGTACGCCGGCGGAAATTTTGAGATATCAGAAAAAAATATCCGGGCCGCTAATAGACCGTATTGATATTCAGGTGGAATTACCAAGAGTTAAGTATACTGATTTAAAATCAGAAACACGAGGTGAAAGATCGGAAATTGTCCAGAAACGGATAGAAAAAGCGAGGGAAATTCAAAAACGGCGATTTACTCGGTTGACGCGGCCAATTTATACCAATGGAGAAATGATGTCAAAAGAGACAGAGGAGTTTTGTGTTTTAGAAAAAGAAGCTGAATTCTTATTGAAGAAAGCCTTAGAAAACTGGTATCTTTCGGCAAGGAGTTATTATAAGATTTTGAAAGTTGCTCGAACCATTGCTGATTTGGCAGAATCGGAATTGATTAAAACCGAGCACATGGCTGAAGCGCTGAGGTATCGTCTAAAAAATGAGAATTAAAAAATCGGGCTTTAGCCCGATTTTGATATTTATAATGCACCTTATTTAGCAAAAGGATTTTTTGCTCCACGTACTTCAAAGTGAAGGTGGCAGCCAGAATTGCCTAAAACATAACCGGTATTACCCATTAGGCCAATTAATTGTCCTTGGATAATATAATCGCCTTCTTTAACCAACGCTTTATTTAAATGCGCATAAAGCGTTTCCGTGTTATTTGGGTGTTGGATTTTTATGTGACTGCCGTAACCATTATCCCAACCGACAAAAACAACCAATCCTTCAGCCGCTGCCATTACAGGAGTGCCGCACCGATTGGCAATATCAACTGCATTGACCGGATGTAAAATGCCCCAATTAAAACCAGTGGTTGGAATAATATAATAATAAGGGAAATCGGGCAGCGAAGAAACAGTTGAGGCGATTTTTTGAAATTGAGAACCGGCTAACTTACCGTCAGGAACAATGATTTTTTGGCCTGGTTGCAAATTGGCGTCAATCAAATTATTGAAAGCGATAATTTTTTCAATCGAGGCCGAGTATGTTTTGGCAATACTCTCAATCGTATCGCCGGCTTTTATTTCATGAAGCACGCCGGAGACGGGTAAAATAATTAATTCTTCGCCGGGTATAATCCTTTCATTTTTAAGACCATTCGCCCAAATAATTGTATTTAAACTAACGCCGAATTCTGAAGCAATACTTAATAAACTATCACCCTTTTGGACTTTATAAATTAAAATTCCATTTTTGTCAGTTTTAATACTAGTTAAAATTAGGCTCGGGTTTTGGAGGCTGCTGTTATCAATAAGATAATATATTTCGTTTTCAAAATATTGGCTAGGGTAGAGATTGTTAGAGGGTAAATTATTTTGGGTATTAACCAAAGTAATTTGATCAGCGAAATCATTATTAGCTAAAAGGGCTAAATTTTTTTGAGAAAGAATAGGACCACCTATAATGCCTCGGTCCGATTCTCTGAGAGGAATAATTTTTTGCTCGCTGGTAAAATTAAAAACAATAATTGAGGCAATTAAAACAACCAAAAAAACACCTCCTACCATTAAGGGCTGTTTGAATATTGAAACATCCTTAATCAAAAAAGCTTTTAAAAATCTGAAAAAATAGAATTTTTCTTTTAGAACAAAGACGATCTTTCTTAACAATCGATAAAGATTGGCAAAAAGCGTACAAATACTTTTTCAAGTCATTCTCCTTAAAAAAGGCCAAGGCCTTCATTAAGGATTACTCCTTATTATATTGATTTGGAAAATTAAGTCAAGGAAGGAGAAAAGAAAGAAAAAAATAGTAAAAATGCGGGTTTTTCTGGAAAAAAGGCAAAAAAAATGATAAGATGAAAGCAATGATTGACAAACTGGAAGTGATTAAGGGATTAAATGAAAAACAAAAAGAAGCGGTTCTTTATACCGAAGGACCACTTTTAATTGTAGCCGGAGCAGGGTCGGGTAAGACGCGAACGCTTACCCATCGGGTAGCTTATCTTTTAGCCATTGGCATTAAACCGGAAAATATTTTAGCTATTACTTTCACCAACAAAGCAGCGGAAGAAATGAAAGGACGCATTAGAAAAATCTTGGGCGAAAATAATTTTTCTCACAAGTTATTCATCGGCACTTTTCACAAGTTGGGGGTAGGAATTTTAAGAGATTTATTAAAATTGGTAAATCGTCAAAAAAATTTTGTTATTTTTGACGAAGATGATAGTTTGAAATTAATTCGCGATTGTTTAGCCGAATTAAATTTACCCCGAGAACAATTTATTCCTGTTAATGTGCGAAATGAAATATCTCGCGCCAAAAACGAATTGATTAATCCAAATAATTATGAGCAAATGGCGGAGAATTTTTTTCAAAAAAATGTTTCCAAAGTTTACAAACTTTATGAAGAAAAATTAATTAAAAATAATGCTTTTGATTTTGATGACCTAATTACATTACCAGTGGAAATATTTCGTCATCATCCTGAAATTTTAGAAAAATATCAAAAAAAATGGCTTTATCTTCTGGTGGATGAATATCAAGATACCAATACTTCTCAATACCAGTTGATTAAGTTGCTTGCTTCCAAAAATAGAAATTTGTGTGTCGTTGGAGATGAGGACCAATCAATTTATTCTTGGCGGCAAGCCGATTTCCGCAATTTTTTAAATTTTGAGAAAGATTGGCCAGATGCTAAAGTAATAATTTTGGAAACCAGTTACCGGCTTACTAAAAATATTTTAGAGGCTGCCCAGCAAGTTATTAGAAATAACAAATGGAGAAGGGAAAAAGTTTTAATTTCACCCAATAAAGAAGGGAGGCCAGTTTTTGTGATTAAATCATTGGACGATTTAGAGGAAGCAGAATTTGTGGTGGGTATGATTCAGAATTTGGTGCGGCAACATTATCAATTTAAAGATTTTGCAGTGCTTTATCGGATTAATGCCCAGTCGCGCATTTTGGAAGAAGTATTTTTAAAAGCCGGCATTCCTTATCAAATTTTTGTCGGAATAAAATTTTATCAAAGAAAAGAGATAAAAGATATTATTGCTTATCTCCGAATTTTACTTAATCCAGCTGATTTAACGAGTTTAGAGCGAATCATTAATATCCCTCACCGCGGCATTGGTTTGAAAAAATTAGCTCAGATTTTCAAAAATGTTGATTATCAAAAAGTTTGGCAAAACATTGAAAAATTTCCAGAAGGGAAAGCATTTCTAAAAATTTATCAAGAGATCAAAAAAGATATTTTTCAAAAATCAACAGCTCAAATTACTCGGGAAATTTTAGAAAAAATTAATTATCAGCAATATCTTCAAGAGACAGCACGGCAGAATGAAGAAAAATGGCAGAATGTTTTGGAATTAGTGAGATTGGCAGAGGATTTTGATGAATATGAAAAAGGAGATTTAGTCCAGTTTTTGGAAAAAATTACTCTTCTCCAGGAAGGGGACGAAAGAACCAATAATAAAAATTGCGTTTCATTAATGACGCTGCATAGCGCCAAAGGATTGGAATTTGAAGTTGTGTTTATTGTAGGTGTCGAAGAAGGCATTTTACCACACATTCAATCTCAATATTCAGAAGAGGAGCTGGAAGAAGAAAGGAGATTGATTTATGTAGGAATGACAAGGGCAAAAAAAGAAGTTTATTTGATTTGGTCCTCGCATCGAAAAATTTTTGGCAATTTGCAAATTAATATTTCCTCCCGTTTTTTGGACGAAATCCCTGAAGAATTAAAACAAGAAATTGAGCTGGAATCATTTAAGGATTTCGTCGACTCAGATTATCCGGAAATTGAACTGTTAGATGATGGCGATTACGAATTATAATAAAAATTTATGAAATTTGAAAAAAAATTAGGACAAAATTTTTTAATTAATAAAACGGCTTTAAAAAAAATTACCGAAGTTTTGAATATTTGTGAAGACGAGATTGTGGTTGAAATTGGAGCCGGAAGCGGAAACTTAACAAAAGAACTCTTAAAGAAAACTTCGCGAGTGATTGCTATTGAAAAGGATAAAAATTGGGCGGCGTTTCTAAGGAAAAGCTTAAATTTAAAAAAAGATGACTTCCCTCAAATTATAGAAGGCGATGTCAGAGATGTTTTGGAAGAAATTTCTGGAAAATATCAAAAATACAAGATTGTCGGAAACATTCCTTATTATTTAAGCGGACAATTGCTTCGAATTTTTCAAAAATTAGCAAACCCTCCAAAATTAATAATCTTAACACTCCAGAAGGAAGTGGCTCAAAAAATTATTGCCTCGCCCCCTCGTTTTAATCAATTGGCAGCCATAGTTCAATTATGGTCAAAGGCAAAAATTCTTTTTAATCTAAAGCCGAAAGATTTTTATCCGTCGCCTAAAGTAAGTTCAGCGGTGGTAAAATTTGAAGTTTTGCCTTTAGAAAAGCGATTAAAAAATGAAAATAAAATAATAGAATTTCTTAAAATCGCCTACCGACAGCCAAGAAAAACCATTTTGAATAATTTGTCAAGAAAATTTGACAAAAGCAAGGTAGAAAACGCTTTAAATAAACTAAGATTAGACAGGAAAACAAGACCGGCAAACTTATCGCTTTCATTGTGGATAAGTTTAATTAAAAAATTTTATTCTTGATTATTTTTGCAGTATAATTTAATAGGAATATGAATCGAGAAGGACGATGGAAAATTGCCTTGGTAATAATAGGGTTAGCGATTCTAACTGGTTTTTTAATTCTCAAAAAACCGACTAATTTAAATACTTTAAACAAAGAAAATCTTAATAATCAAAATAATATTAAGCAGGAAAATGCCATTGCCCGAGTTTTTAATTTGGAAAAAATCAATAAAAAATTAAGCGCCGATATTCAGGGGCTAGAAATTCCTGACACCCAAAATTTAACAGAAAAAGTAGCGACTGAATTATCTCAAAAAATTATTTTATTAAATGCCAATAATGATTTATCGTCGGGTGAATTAGAAGTCCCTAATGAGGAGTTATTCAGCGAGGAGATGATTGAAAAATATAAAGGATATTTTCTGAGAAATTTGCCTATTGTTACCGCCCAACAATTAACCTTTGGTCCAGAAAATCCACCCCATACCTCTTTTAAATACTTCGTTGATATTATGCAGATTATTTATAATCGCAAAATAACCGAAGATATTATTCAATTAAGTTTAGAAAGTGCTATAACAGAAGAAAATGTAAATTCTGATTTTTTGAAAGATGTGATTAGTAAATTGAATGAGGCTGTTATTGATTTTAAAAAATTGCCTATTCCGCCATCTTTTACCGATTTACATTTAGAAATAACCAATTTAATGATAGCCAGAAAGGCGGTTTTGACCGCTCTTTGTAATTATCAAAAAGATCCTATTAGCGCTTTAGCCGCGTCGCAACTTCTGGAAGAATTAGATAATCATTACAAATTATGGTTATCAGAAATAGTTAAAAAAATGCAAGCCGACGGTATCAATTTCAATTTTTAAATTTTTATAACTTAAATGTTTAAAAAATCCATCATAATTTTTCTTATTGTTTCTTTTTTGGGAATAAATTCCCCCATTATTTGGACTGTTAAAGCTCAAACAGAGGAGCTTATTGAAACTTCTCTCCCGTCAGGGCGTGATTTAGATTCTGTTCTAGAGCAAGCACCGGAAACTTTTGATAATCTTGCGTGGGATGAGGTTATGGTATGTTCAACGGTAATTTATCGAGAAGTTTCTTCGTGGATTACGTCTGCTATTAATGTAGTTCTAAATCCCGTTTGTCAAGTTTTGGGTCGTACTTTTAGTTTTCTGGGCATCGGAGGGACAGTAGCTTCAGGAGAGTGTGATGTTAATGCCGGTGGAGCTGATACTACCCAAGCTTGTAAAGAATGGGTACAAAGAAAAAAAGCCAGCTTAAAAGCTAAAGCATCAGAGTTAACTAAATTATTATTGCGAGTTGCGGTTAAAACTTTTATGGATCGTTTAGTTTCTCAAACCGTTGATTGGATTAGCGGACGGACAACTGGCGAACCGCAATTTGTGACTAATTGGAGAGCTTTTTTTGGACAAGTAGCTGATGAGGCTTTTGGTCGTTTTATTGAAAATTCACCTTTCTCTGCATTATGCGAACCTTTTCGTTATCAAGTACGCATCTCAACTCAATTACCTAGTGCCCCTCCCTTTCCAATCTGTACTTTATCAACGGTAGTTAATAATATCGATGCTTTTTATGAAGATTTCACTGAGGGAAGTTGGATAGCGTTTGGCGAATCATCTTATCCATGGAATAATAGTATTGGTGCTTATTTAATGGCCCAAAGCGCAAGAGATTATGAATTGGCGCAAGCTAGAGCAGAATCGGAAAAAGCCACTCAGAGCGGATTTAAACCAACTGAATATTGTGTTGAGAAAAAAATTAATCCGGCAACAGGTGAAGAATACTGCGCGGAAAAACTTATTAGTACGCCGGGCGAAACCAAATCAGATATAACCTCTAAAGCATTAACGAGCCAACTAGAAAAATCCGAGAGTTATTTTTTGACTTCGGCTGATTTAAAAAATTATGCGACGATGATTGCCCAAGCATTAATTAGCCGTTTGGTAAAATCTGCTAAAGAGGAATTAATCGGCGGCAAATGGTATGGCAAGGGATTGCTTGATTTACCCAAAGAAGGCGAGAAGGGGCCATCATTGAATTTACGTTATGCTTGTAAAAATTATGAAGGTACAAAAGCTTGCGAAATTGACCCCAATGGGCCTTATTTATCAAAAGAGAGCTGCGAAGCTGTTTGTGGTGGATACTCATCTCGTTATCAGTGCGATGATGAATCGAAAATGTGTGTACCGGCTAGCGACGGCAATTACGCCGATTATTATAGTTGCAGTAAAAATTGTTATCCCTGCACTTATACTAAACCACCGGAGGAAGAACCGTGGTGTTACGGCGGTGGCGGCACAACAACTACTCCTCAACCTACTCCTGAGACGACTCCACCGCCGCCACCTGAAATGTAAAACGCCGACCATCTCTTTATAAAATTATAAAAGGTAAAGTTTGAAGATATGAATTTAAGGCAAATCAAAGCGAAAATCAAACAAATAATTATTAACCCAAGAGTTATTTTAGGGGGCATAAGCGGTATTGTCCTCGTTTTTGTTTTCACTCGGATTGCTCAGGCCTCGGTTTTTGATTTGATTTTAGGAAATATTTCACTTCAAGATTTTATTTTTGAAACTTTAAGCTGGATTGGGCAATTAATTGCTTCTTTTGCCGCTCAAATTATTATTCTGGAGGCGAAACTCCTTTCTTTAATCGTGGAAGTTTCGGTTTTCACCAAAATGCCAGTGGTGGTAACTGGTTGGAAAGTGGCGCGGGATTTTGCCAACTTATTCTTTATTGCCCTGCTTGTTTATGTCGCTTTTTGTTATATTTTAAGGATTGGCGCCAAGAATAGTAAGGGATTATTGGTTAAGATTATTATTATGGCAATCTTAATTAATTTTAGTTTGATGATCGGCGGTATTATTATTGATTTTTCACAGGTATTCTTTAAATATTTTATTTTTGGTTCAATATCGGCTTCTGCCGAAGGAGGAGGAAAACAATTTTCTGATGCCTTGGCTAATGCCCTGCAATTAAATAAACTTTTTGCCGGTCCTACCAGCGGTGCCCAATGGTGGGAAACAAGTGTCGCGCCTCGAACTGTTGAAGAGATGAAAAGTTGGTTGGCCACCCAAATGCAAAGTGAAAATCAGAAAAACCTGTTTTTTGCTTTGATGCAGATTCTTTTTGTTGTTATTTTTAGCTTTTTGATAATTATTGTGTTGGGCGCATTAATGGGGACATTATTCATTCGTCTTTTTTGGTTGTGGATTTTGTTGATTTTAGCGCCTCTAGCTTGGATAATAGGCGTTGTTCGTATCCCAGTTCTTTCAGATTATGCTAAGCAGTGGTGGCAGAAATTTTTGAAATGGTGTTTTATTGCGCCCATCATCGGCTTTTTTCTTTTTTTGGCTTTATCTATTGCCGCTAATATGAAATCATTAAGCCCAGCCAATTTTAGCATTAGCGAAGGAGGATTGTTTGGGGGAGTAGGGAATACTTTATTCAGTATTATGACGGTGATGCAAATGTTAATAGTAATTGGCTTTGTGGTGGGAGGATTGATAGCCGGTCAGAATTTAGGTGATGCCGCTTCGCAATTTGGTCTTGGCATAGCAAAAAAAGCTGGTTTGGCCGCAAAGAATAGAGCGACATTGTGGGGATTAAGAGCGGCTCGACCGGTTGCCAAAGGAACAATATCGACATTATCAAAGGCGCCCGCTCCTTTACGAATGGCCGCTGCTTTAACCGGTGTCGGAGTTCTGGGTCGGACGATTATTTCTCGAGCTGAGCAACGTGATCAGGAGGAGATACAAAAACGAATGAAAAATTATAATAATTTAACTCCCAAAGAATTAGAAAAAATGGTCGGTTCGATTGTTAGTCCTCGCGAAAAAACAGCGGCTATTGCTAGTTTGGTTGAGAAAACCGGTGGTGATATAGATATAAAATTTAGAGATGATGCAATGAAATTATTGCCAAAATTCCATATGCACAAGGCTTATGACCAAGTTAAAAAAGCTCATCCCGAATGGAATGAAAAAATTCTAAAAGCAGCTAATACTCAACCAATGGATAAGTTAACGGAAGTTGTTAGCGAAGAATTCAAAGGGAAAAATCCCGCTGATATTAAAATTCCTGATTTACTCTCCGAAAGCAGTCCTTATTATAACCAAATGAATAAAGTGCGCGAAGGCATATTAAGATGGAAAACCCAAGTAAGTGATCCAAAAGAAGTTGGAATATCTTTAATCAATGCCGATAAAAGAAATGTTAGTCGTTTGGTCAAGGACATTTCTTTAACAGTAAAAGATATTTATAAAGATAACGAGGAGGCTCAGTTAAAATTGATGAGGACCATTTCCAATTATCCCATCGGAGCCAAAGTAATAGAAGGAGAGGCGGAGATCAAAACTCTGTTTGCCCAGCTACAAAAGAAAGAAGAGGAGAAAAAGGCGGCCGCCGCCGTAGCAGCAGAGTCATTAAAGAAAGAAATAAAAGAGAAAGAGGAGAAAAAATTTACTCTTTATGATGAAAGGGGGAATCCAATAAAATAAATTTTTTAAATTATGGACCAAAAAGATTTAAATAATTTAAGAGAACGATTTAATCAATTACCCGAAAGAATACAGGATTTATTGATGAGTGATGAGGTAGCTGACCTTATTAATGATGAGGTGCAACTTAATTATCTTCCACCGGAAAAAGGACAGGAGATTGCAAAATTAATTGGCGATGTCTTATTAGGCTATTTATCTTACAAAGATTTTACTTTAACTTTTATTGATCGGTTAGGTATTAATCCGATTGTTAGTAAAAACATCGCTCAAAAAATAGAAAGTCACATTTTTTTCCCCATTAAAGAAGATTTGGAAAAAATTTATAAACGATTTTCATTTTTACAATCAACCACTGAACCAATAATCGAACCAGAAGCCGAGGAAGTTCCTCCCAAGATAAAACCGGCGCCTTTTGAAATTGAAAAAACAATTAAAAGACCAACACTTCCCGAGACGTCCCAGGCCGTTCCGACAACGATGATTTCGGCTGAAAAGCCGACAGTTGAAGAAGCGCCGGCTAAACGTTCTTTTCTTTCCTTTTTCCGCTTCAAAAAACCTAGCCAATTAGAAACTCAGACCTCTGAAAAACCGGAAAAATCTGAAAAAGAGGTAGTTATTATTGGGAAGGAGTCAGAATTTAAACCAGTTTTAGAAGAAAAATCGCCCTGGATTATTTCTTTTGAGGATGTTAAACCACTTAAGGAAAAGGTTATTTCCGAAGTGGAAATTAAACCTCCAGAAGAAAAGATTAAAGAAACTTTGCCGTTTGAGCCACTTCAAACTCCTTCTCCCATTCAGGTTGCGCCATCTGAAACTAAAGAAGTTGTTTCGCCGGAAGCGCCCAAAGCACAACCTCTTCAGAAAGCGGAAATACCTTTGCCTCAGCCAAGTGAAGTTAATTTAAAACAAACTGACTTGAAGCCAGAATTTAATCCACCACAACCAATCAAAATCGTTGACTATCCTTCTAAAGAAGAAGCAGCTCCAACCCCCTCGATGCCTCTAGAAGAAAAAACAGCTATTCCAGCCGAAAGACAAGAAATTAAAATTAGTGAAGAAAAAATTCCAAGAGAAGAATTAAAAACCGAACCGGCTGAAAAAATTGAAAAACCAAAAGAAAAATCTGAGATTCCTCCTGAAAATATCATTGATTTAAGAAAATTAAAATTTTAATCCTTTCATTAGCTAATTTATGCCTACGGCTCAAGTCCCCCAATTTATAGATTTGGAAAGTAAAATTATTGGACCATTAAGTCTAAGGCAGTTTTTATTTATTGCCGGAGGCGGCGGGATAATTTTTGGTTTAAGTTTTGTTTTACGATTCGGCCTTTGGATTTTAGTTAGTCTTTTTATCGCCGCTTTATCTCTTGCTTTGGCCTTTGTTAAAATTAATCAGCAACCTTTGCATAAAATTATTATCAGCGCCCTCAAGTTTTATTGGAGTCCAAGATTATATACCTGGAAGCGTTCAAAAAAAACTAGGCAGTTAATCCAGCCGACAAAACCGCCTATTGAACAACCAAAACTTCGTCAGCGGCTTTCGGTCGAAGAGTTGGAAAAAATAACTCAAGAATTAGAAGAACAAGAGAAAAAGTAATTATGATAGGAGAATCTTCTTCAACTGAAAAATTTGTAAGCATTGAAACAATTAAGGATGACTGCGTTATTTTAAAAGACGGCTCTTTAAGAGCGGTTTTGATGGTTTCTGGTATTAATTTTGATTTGCTTTCTGAATCAGAACAGGATGTAATTATTAATGCTTATCAGAATTTGATTAATGGATTAGATTTTTCTTTTCAGATTTTAGTGCATTCCCGAAAGGTAAATTTAGACGATTATCTAAAAAAAATTAAAGAAGCTGGCGATAAAGAAACAAATGAACTTTTAAGATTACAAATTCAGGAATACTATAATTTTATTGATGAATTAGTTAAGTCCACCAACATTATGGTGAAAAGATTTTACATTATTATCCCTTATTCTCCTGCTATTACCGAGATAACAAGCGTCGGGGCTTTTAGTCAAATTTTACAAAAATTACCCTTGCCTTTTGGTAAAAAAACTACCTCTCAACAAGTAGAACAAAAAAAAGAATTGGACTTTATTAATCAAAAACTACAACTATATCATCGAGTAAATGCTATAATTAGCGCTTTAAAACCAATGGGGCTTAATGCTATTCGTTTAAAAACAGCCGAATTGGTAGAGCTTTATTACAATTTTTATAATCCAGAGAAACAAGAAAGAAGAAATTTAACTATTGCGTCGGAAATGGCAGAATCAGAAAATGATTTAGAATAATATGTCCATTTTTCCCTTTTCACAACCAAAAGATGATAAAATAGCTATTCCTAAAGTATCCGAAAGAGGACCGCAAACTATCGCGGAAATTTTAACACCCCCTGCTTTAGAAATAGAATCCAATTTTCTTAGATTGGGAGATTTGTATGCGAAAAGTTTTTATATTATTTCTTATCCGCGCTATCTAACAACCGGCTGGTTTTCACCCATTATTAATATTGATCAAACAGTAGATATTTCAATTTTCATTCATCCTATTGATAGTGGTTCGGCTTTGAAGCAATTGCGACGCAAAGTGGCTCAAGTAGAAGCTCAAATTCTAGAAAAAGAAGAAAAAGGAGCAGTGAGAGATCCAATTCTTGAAACTGCTTACCAAGATCTAGAGAATTTACGTGATGCTTTACAACAAGCAAGAGAGAAATTGTTTGAGGTTGGGGTTTATATTACAATTTATGCTTCTAATTTAGAGGAGTTGGAAATTATTGAACAAAAAGTTATTAATTTTTTGGAAGGACGAATGGTTTATATTAAACCATCCTTATTCCAACAAGCCGAAGGACTAGAATCCAATCTTCCTTTAAATCTCGACCGCCTCGGCGTTCATTCAACTTTGAATTCATCACCTCTTTCAACCTTTTTCCCTTTCATTTCTTTAGATTTAACTTCTGACAAAGGAGTTTTATATGGCATTAACCGTCATAATAATAGTCTGGTTATTTTTGACCGTTTTTCTTTGGAAAATGGCAATATGGTTATTTTTGCAAAAGCGGGAAGTGGTAAGTCATATTTTTGTAAATTGGAAGTTCTACGCTCTTTAATGATGGGAACGGACGTGATAATTATAGATCCGGAGAAAGAATATCAGCATTTAGTCGAAACAGTAGGCGGGTCATTTATTAATATTTCTTTAACTTCAGAACACCATATTAATCCTTTTGACTTGCCACCCCCTCGGCCAGACGAATCGCCAGCAGAAGTACTGAAATCCAATATTTTAAATTTAACTGGCTTATTAAGAGTAATGTTGGGTGATTTAACTTCAGAGCAAATTGGCATTTTAGATCGTGCCCTAGCAGAAACTTATGCCTCACGTGACATTACGCCCGAAAGCGATTTTTCTAAATTAACTCCGCCATTGATGGAAGATTTACAGGCGGTCTTGGAAAATATGGAAGGCGGCGCTGAATTAGCCGATCGGCTTTATAAATTTACTCGAGGTACTTTTGCTGGTTTTTTGAATAGACCTACCAATGTTGATATTGATAATCGATTAGTCGTTTTTGGCATCAGAGATTTAGAAGATGAATTAAGGCCGATAGCCATGTATATGACTTTAAATTTTATTTGGAATCTAATTCGTTCCCAGATTAAAAAAAGAATTTTAGTTGTTGACGAAGCTTGGTGGATGATGAAATATCCAGCCGGCGCTGATTTTCTTTTTGGGTTGGTAAAACGCTGTCGCAAATATTTTATGGGTGTAACAACCATTACTCAAGATGTGGAAGATTTTATAAAATCTTCTCAAGGGAAGCCAATTATTACAAATTCCGCCCTCCAATTACTTCTTAAACAATCGCCGGCTTCCGTTGATGTAGTGGGCGATACGTTTAATTTAACCGAAGCAGAAAAACAGTTGCTGCTTGAAGCTAATGTCGGGGAGGGTATTTTCTTTGCCGGCGCTAAACACGTAGCTATTAAGGTGGTTGCTTCTTATGCGGAAGATCAGATTATTACAACTAATCCAATGCAGATGTTAGAGATTCAAAAAGCTAAACAGGCCTTTGATGAAAGTTTTAAATGATTGCCTAATTTTAAATAAAAATTTATAATATTTATGAGAAACGAAGATGAAAATTTCAAATTAAATCAGAATCAAGAAGAAGAAACAGAAGAAGAGGAGGAAAAAGAAAGAGGAGGAAATTCAAGTGGGGGGCCGAAAATTAGTTTGCTTGAACTATTACTCTGGCCATTACCGGCAGCAATTTTAGCAGATATTGTTGATTTAGTGAGCTGGAGTGGAGTAGGAACGATTATCAGTTGGGCGTTAGATATTTTAAGCGGCGGGTCATTGGCTTTATGGCTGTTTTTAAAAGGATTGAGAGGCGAGTATATGATTTTAGCAGGAGTATTGGATATGATACCGATTGTTGATATCTTGCCATTTAAAACAATACTATTGTTGATATTATATTATCAACAAAAGAATCCCAAAACCCTAGGATTGGCAGGCAAAGCATTAGAAGTGGTCGGGAAAATTAAAAGCTCCAAGTAGCATTATGAATATTAGAAAACTAATTTTATTAATCATTTTACTGACTTCGCTATTTTTTATTAAAGGCGATATTTTGGCGGTTGAACAAAAAATACCCCAGAGCTTTTTATATTTAACTTGGGAATCCGATGGGATGACGCCGATTGATTATCAAGCTAAAGCACTGCCAACTCGTTATGCGATAATAAAAACCTCAGTTCAACCCCTAATTTATTCCAATGGCCGGTATTTAAATTCTGATCAGTGGTCGTATCATTGGTATATAGACGACGTTTTGGTTAATCAAGGTCAGGGGTTAAAAGAAAACCGTTTCCTAGTCAAAGACCCAAATAAAACAACTTATGTTATTAAAGTAAAGGTGTTATCTTCTATCTCCAGTACGCCTTTTGAAAAAAGTATTACGATTAATCTTGTTCAACCTCTGGTTTTTGTCCGGCCGGTTGGTGAAAAAAATATTTCGGATAATTATTCTCTTGTCTCCGATATTATAGAATTAGAAGCTGTTCCGTTTTTCTTTGGCAGTTATGATCCTAGCCAACTTCATTATATGTGGACCATCAACAATAAGCGATACTCCCAATTTGATAATCAAAAAAGCATTTTTTTGCCCCATCTTCAAGACGACCCTGAAACTTTCAAAATTAACTTATTAATTGAAGATTTGAGAGATATTATCATTCGAGCCGGTTCGGCTATTAATATAAACTTTATAAGATGAAGCAAAAACCATTTTATCTTCTTATTCTAATATTGATATTATTCAGCAGCACGGCAGTCGTTTTTGCTCAAACTTCAACATCCAGTTGGACCCTTTTTGGTGGTGGATTAGAAATTTCTCTTCCTTTTATTTCTGCGCCGGTAACCCCTGCTTCTTATTTATCCGGCATATACAAACTTGCTTTAATTTTAGCTGTGATTGCCGCTTTGGGAATGATTATTACTGCTGGTATTACCTATGCTACCAGCGGCGATAATGTATCAAAACAAAAAGAAGCACGGGATCAAATAAAAGATGCTCTTATTGGTTTGGTTCTGATTTTTGCTTCGGTTTTAATTTTAAGAACTATTAACCCTGATTTGATTAATTTAGGTAAATGGATGCGTTCAGTAAAAACGAGTGTTTCTACTGAGGATTGGCAAAAAAAACAGCAAGAGCAGGAGTATAGAAATATTCTAGTTCAATACGATAAATGCATAAATATCTGTAATAAAAATTTTTCAAATATCCCTCAAACTCTTCAAACTCTTCAAAGATGTAAGGACGCCTGTCAACAGTTATATCCTATTCAGTCGTTAGAGGGCGGTGGTGGCGGTGGCGGGGGTGGTACTACTGCTAATTAAATTAATATGAAAAAAAATATTATTATTGCCATCATAATAATTATTATCATTGCTATTTTGGCGGCGGCTTTTTATTGGTTTTATCTAAAACCAGTTACTCAAATAAAAGAAGAAGTCGCCACTTCTGATTTTTCGCCAAGCGGGGGTGTTTTGCCAACCATTACTGCTAGCCCACCGTCTTTACCTTTGGAGGTGACAGGTCCGGCCGCCAACCAACCAACTTTAAAAATTTTGGTTAATAAAGAGATTATGGCTTTTTGGCAAAGTGCTACTTCTTCGTTGCAATATTTAACCAAAGAAGGGCTATTTGAGATTAATTATTTAAATTCGCCGCCTACCGAAGAAAAAAAAGAATTAAATGTGAACTTCTTCAAAATTTTATCCATTCAACCGTCATTAAAAGGAAAAGTTTTAATTAAATATTTAGCCGAAGGAGCAACCAAGCCAGCTTATAGTGTTTTAGATATTAATACTCGGGAAGTGAAAAATTTGGATTTATATATTAAAAGTGCCACTTGGTCACCGGATGGTGAGGCACTCTTTTATTACTATTCAGACAGTCCTCTTTATTACCAGGAGAATTTTAAAGAATCAAGCTATTTGGCTCAATTAGATAAAAATTTAGCCAATCGAAAAATTATTATGGATTTCAAAACAGCCAGCGATATTGAATTGTTGTGGCCGGCTGTTAATACAATTTATCTTACTCAAAAACCAAGCGGTCTGGTCGAGACAACCGTTTTAACTTTTGATGTTAAAAATAAAATTTTCATTCCATTTGTCAGCGGTTATGGATTAGTTTTAAAATGGGACGATAAGGGTCAATACGGTTTATTGTTTACTACTCCAGCTGACGGATCAAAACCAAAGTTGCAATTAATCAATAAAGATGGTTATGTATTATCAGATTTTCCAGCAGCAACATTGCCGGAAAAGTGTGTTTTTGCTCACTCAAAGCCCTTATTATATTGTAGTATTTTTGTTAATCCTGTTTTTTCCGGCGTCTGGCCCGATGCTTATTATATGGGAGCTGCTTCTTTTAATGAGATGATTTACGAAATAAATTTAGAAACAATGGAAGCGAAACCATTAAATGACAATGTTTTTGAAGTAAGCGATATTAAAATAAGTAATGACGACCGCTTTCTTTTCTTTTTTGATGAGAAAAATCAAACCTTATTCAGTTTGAGTTTGCCGGAAGTAGTCGAACCAACTCCAATCCCTACTTCCCCTACTCTTACACCATCTCCGACAAGATAATAATTTAATAATTTAAAAACCGCTTCCAGAAGCGGTTTTTAAATTATTAATTCAAATATTAAGGATAAGGCTTAATAACCAAACATCGATTCGGTTCTTCCCCAACACTTTCAGTAATAACATTGGGATTAATGGCCAGTTCCAGATGGATAATTCTTCTTTCATAAGCGTTCATCGGTGGTAATTTAATCGGTTTTTTGGTGATGATTACTTTATGGGCAGTTTCTTTGGCGATTTTTTTAAGATATTCATCTCGTTCACGGCGATAGCCGTTGATATCTAGATTGATGCGCTTAGTATAATTTTGTTTTTGAGCCAGTAATCTTACCAGAAATTCTAACTCTTTTAAAAGAGAGCCATCCGGGCCGATAAGAAACCTTCCGCTTTCGGTTTTGAGATTAATTGATAGAGTATTTTCATCGGACTCAAAAATATCAACATTTACATCTTCCAAATCAAAAAAGAATAATATTTTTTTGATAAGTTGGATTATTTCTTCAGTAGTCATTATTAGGAATTAATTTCTTTTTCGACCTTCAGAGTTTTTTGAATAAACCACTGTTGAATAATACTGAACAAGGTGCTGGCAGACCAATATAATCCTAATATAGAGGGCAGGCCTATTAAAATAATAAAAGTTATAATCGGTCCCAAGAAAATCATTTGTTTTTGGAAGACATTAGCCATTTTTTGAGCGGGTTCAGCCATTAAATTACTGCCGGGTTGTTGTTTTTTGGTGGGCATAAGGAGTTTTGTTGAAAAAAATTGAAGCGCTGCCGCGATAATAGCCAAAAAAATATTGGGCTTGTTTAAATTAATTAATCCTAAAAACAAAGTATTAATATTTTGTGGGTTGGCAACAAAAGAATAAAGATTATTTTGTATAATTTCAGAACTAAAGCCAGTTAAGAAAACTCGATAAACCGCAATCATAATTGGCAACTGAAGTAGTGTTATTAAACAGCTTCCAAAAGGATTAACTTTGTGTTTGTTATACAATTCCATCTGGGCTTTTGCCAGTTTTTCTTTATCATTTTTATACTCTTTTTGAATTTTTTGAATTTCTGGTTGTAATTTGTTGATAATCATTTGTTGTTTGGTGCCTTTATAGAAAGCAGGCGCCAAAATAAGGCGAATGATTAATGTTAAAAGAATGGTGGCTACGCCGATATCTGGCCAAGGCAAAAAATTATAAAGGAGAATTAGTAAGTTTAAAATCGGCTGAATAAGAATAACGTGAAATAAATTACTCATTTTTTTTAATCTTTTATTAAACCATTACACCGACCGATTCTTAAAAGCGACATTTTTAAACCCCGAAACACTCCATTTTCTTTAATGGAGCGATAAGCGTAAGAGGAACATGATTCTTCTGCTTCAAAACGACAATGGGTGGGAAAGAAATAAAAATTTCTTAAAAGGCCGCTTTTGGGCGATAAGAAAATTTGATAGATTTTAATAAAAAAAAGCAGAAAATACTTCATAAGTTAAATCAAGCCGGCTTTTTGGAGTATTGATTCAATCAATAGCTTTAACTCGGCAAACGATTTTTCCGCCAAAGAACTTCTAACCATTATCACTAAATCCACTCCTTTAATTTTTATTTTGATTTGACTAAAAATTGCTCTTAGTCTTCTTTTAATTAAATTTCTTTTCGAGGCCTTTCGGGAAAATTTTTTCCCCACCAAGAAGACGAAACGATTAGTCGGGTCGCTGGTCTTTTCTAAATAAATTATTGTTAGGTCAGAAATTTTAATTTTTTTTCCTTGACTGAGAATTTTTTTCAAATCCCTTTCTTTTTTAATGCTGACAAACCGTTTCATTAAACCGTGAGACGATAACGACCTTTCTGTCGGCGTCGTTTAATAACTCTTTTACCTCCCGGTTTGCGCATTCTAACAAGAAAGCCGTGCGTTTTCTTTCTTTTTCTTTTTTTTGGTTGATAAGTGGTCGACATATTTTTATTTTTTATTCTATCACAAAATTTTGTTTTCCGCAATAATTATGTATGATATAATTAAAGTATTAAAAAAATATTTATGTCAGATAGACAGGAGAAAGAAATTAAGAAATTAGTCAAACAAGCAAAAAATGGTGGACTTGAAGCCTTCGGGATTATTTATGAACTTTTTGCTGAACGCATTTATCGCTACATCTATTTAAAAATCAGCGACAAGGACGAAGCTGAGGATTTAACTCAGCAAGTTTTTATTAAAGCGTGGGAAGCGTTGCCAGATTTTAGATTTAAAAAAAATCCTTTTAGTAGTTGGCTTTATTCCATCGCCCGTAATTTAATTACGGATTTTTATCGTAAAAAAAAGCCAATCTTCAGCTTAGATGCCGAAATAAAAATAGATGTACCGGACGCGGCTGATTTAAATGAGCAATTAATGATTAAAGAAAAGACGCAAAAAGTTTTTAGGGCAATTCAACAACTACCCGACGAACAAAAAGAATTGCTTATCTTACGTTTTGTTGATGAATTTTCTTATAATGAAATAGCCAAAATTATGAGAAAATCCCCTTTGACTCTTAGAGTTTTACAACATCGCGCTTTAAAACGTTTACGAACAATAATCAATAATAATTATTAACAAAAACAAAAACCTCTTATCATAAGAGGTTTTTGCCCGGACAATATTAACAAAATCTAGTTATTTTATTGCCTCTTTTAAGGTTTTGCTAGCTCTAAATTTGGGTTTAATAGAGGCGGGGATTTGAATTTTTTCTCCCGTTCGAGGATTAATACCTTCACGAGCTGCTCGGCGGGCTACCCGGAAAGTACCGAAACCACTGACGGCAACTTCTTCTCCGCGAGCTAACGTTTTAGTAATAGTTTCAAAAATAGTTTCTACAATTTCCCGAGCTTGTTTTTTGCTGGCCAATTCAAATTTACTTAAAATTGCCTCGACTAATCCTTCTTTTGTCATTTTTTTAGATTGTTAAACCGACCTTTTTGCCACAATAAATGTTATTAAAATTATACTACATTTTATGCGGTTTCCAAATGGGGGTGTGGATAATTAACGGGCGTATTCGACGGCGCGGATTTCTCGAATAACATTAACTTTTATTTCGCCGGGAAAATTAAGTTCGTTATGAATTTTAGTAGCAATTTGTTTAGCCAAGTTAAGCGCGCCAAAATCGTCAATTTTTTCAGGCACAACAAAGACTCGCAATTCTCTACCCGCTTGAATGGCGTAGGCCTTTTGGACTCCCTTAAAAGAAAGTGCGATTTTTTCCAGATTTTCTAAACGTTTCAGGTAGTTTTCCAAGGTATCGCGTCGAGCGCCGGGACGACTAGCAGAAATTGCCTCAGCTGCTGCCACAATAAATGATTCTGGAGTTTCAAAAGGATAATCTTCGTGATGAGGTTCAATAGCTTTGATAATTTCTTCAGAAATTTCATACTTTTGAAGAATTTTCCGACCTAATTCAACATGAGTTCCTTCTACTTCATAGTCGATGGCTTTGCCGATGTCATGTAAGAGCGCCGATTTTTTGGCGACTTCCACATTGGCATTTAATTCAGCGGCAATCATTTTAGCTAAATGAGCTGCTTCGATAGAATGCTGGAGGACATTTTGGCCGTAACTTGTCCGATAATTCAATCGTCCCAACAAATAAATAATTTCTTTTGGTAAATCTAAAATTCCTAATTCAAAAGCGGCATTTTCTCCAGCTTCTTTTATTTTTTCATTCAACTCCTTTTTGGCTTCTTCAACCTTTTCTTCAATTTTTGCGGGTTGAATTCTACCGTCTTTAATAAGTTTTTCTAAGGCAATTTTAGCCAACTCTCTTCTTAGGGGGTCAAACGAAGAAAGAGTGATTGTATCGGGTGATTCATCAATAATGATGTCGACACCAGTTAAACGTTCTAAAGTACGAATATTCCTGCCTTCACGGCCAATAATTTTACCTTTAAGCTCTTCGTCGGCAATGGAAAAAACAGAGGTGGTAACTTCGTTGCTAACTGAACGACTAAATCGCTGAATAGCCGTTTCCAAAATTGCAAAGGCTTGTTTTTCAATTTCATCCCTTTTTTCTTTTTCCATTCGCTTCAGTAATTCGATAATTTCCTGCTGATGAGTCTTTTCCAACTGACTAAACAATTCTTTTTTTGCCTCTTCTATTGATAATCCAGCCACTCGTTCCAGTTCTTGTTTAGTTTCCGTTCTCAGCGCCTCAACTTTTTCTTTTATCTCCTTCACCCTTTTAATGTTTTCTTCTAAAGCGCGATTTTTCGTTTCTGTTTCGGTTAATTTTTGATTAAGCAATTCCTCCCTCCGATTCAAACGTTGTTCAAAAGCAGAAAGCTCTCGTTTACGTTCTTTTTCTTCTTTTTGTGTCTCATCTAAAATAGCCGCCGCTTTATCTTTGGCAGCTAGAATAATTTCTTTAGCTTTTGTTTTCGCCTCTTCTAATTGGGCTTTTATTTTTTGTTCCGCCGATTTTATCTCGCCCTTAACGAGTATTTGGCGGATTAAATAACCTATAACAGTACCCAGAAAAAGAGCGCTTAAGGAGATTAAAATAAGCGTGTCCATATAATTGGATTTCGCCTTTCAAAAATTGCGATTGAAAATTAGATAGTTTCACAAATTTTTTATAGCGAAATTAGAAAAATAAAAAGACTCTAAGAATACAAAGATAAAAACATTTATATTATAGCAAGGGTTTTAGAAAATGCAAGAAGGGGGCAAATAATCAAAATTAGTCACTATTATTAAAAATAAAAAAACGAGCCTGTTTTGGCTCGTTTTTTTATTTTTCCTTATTGCACTATAAGTCTGTTGGTAACTGTATTGAATCCTTCTTCGATAATTTTTTTTCGGAACTTATCAGCATACCCTTGTACCGCTTTTTCACATTCTTTATAGTAGAAATCTTCATTGTCATAGTTTTTTACTAATACTTCATAACAAGGATGAAGATAAGTGCCTTTTACTTCTTCTGCCCATAATTCAATTTCTCCGTGAAGAATGTAATGGGGCGCTCCTATGAATTTATATATGATGATGCGCGGCTGGATAAATATTGTTTTTGTCTTTTTTTCTCGCGCTTCTTCGAATAGCAATTTCAAACTCGGGTAACCCCTAAAAAATCTACAGACTTTCAATAGTAATTTTTTTAAAAACATTTTCGCCTCCTTTTAAATTGGTAAGAACTAATTTTATCTTAAACTAAAGTATTAATTTGTCAAATTAAAAAGATGGCTTAAGGCCATCTTTTTGTTGTTGAATTTTTTCTTTAAACCAACCATATTGACCATCTCTCTTGGTATGATAAATAAAGCATTTGAGCCGGATTTTTTTGGTAAGCAAAAATTTACGATAGTATTTTAATCTTTTTTTAGTTCCAGACTTAAGAGAACGATAAATTGAGTTAAGATAATCATCGGAAAATGGCGAGCAAGAAATTTTTTGATGCAACCACACCTTATTTAGTATATAAAGAATTATCGGTATACCTTTGGTGGTTAATGCAGATTTAAGGGGTTTCGTAGAGCCGTCTATTATGCAACATTCTTCGCCAATTGCTAAATAAAACAATAATTCGTCGCTTAATTGATAAAACAATTGATTCCAAGCCTTGCCTTCGATATGAGATGATTGAATGCGGATAAAGTGCGGTTGAGCTTTTAACGGTGCATTTTCTAAACCGTTGGTTAAATTATAAAAGCAAATCATTTTCTCGCCCCCTTATCTTAAGGCTCTAAAAATTTGATTAATGTTTGTGGTTTGGCTGATTTTTTCGGCAGTTGCTCGTCCTGTCACAAAAAATTCGTCTTCTTTAATTTCTCCGTAAATAATTTCTTTAATTTCAGTATATTGACCATCGGTAATGCCAATACGAATAAGCACTGGTCGGATTTTTATCCCCTTTTCATCTTCAGAAATCCAAATTAAACGCATATCCGGTTCTAATTTTTGAAGATTGATTTTTTCGGCTATTATGTTAAGTGCTTGTTGTTGAACGTCGGTCGCCGTCAGGATTTTAGGCTTCGGTTTTGCTAAAAAATAAACAATTAAAACAATAAGAAAAATAAGAATTATCCCCGCAAAAATAACTTTTTTATTCATTTTTCCTCCCTTGTTTAATTTTTAAAAACCAATTTTAATTTAGCACTTTTTAATAAAAAAACAAGGAGGCCTTTTCATAGGCCTCCCTCGTTTATTTTAGAATTCTCCTTCTGAAAAGTTTTCAAAAAGTTCTACAAGAACACACTTCACCGTTTCTAATTCTTCATGGATTAATTTTTCTTTCTGAAATCTGTACATTTCTAAAGTTTTGAATACTTCACCGGTGGGAATTTTTATTTCGATGATAAATTGAGCTTTAAAATCATAATACTCGGGGATAAATCGTCTGTAAATATTAAAGATTAAGGAGTAATTTCTGAATTTTTTGCTGTAATTCTGTTGTGTTGTTATTTGATAGATTTTTTGTTCGGCTGGCGGAGCCAAGGAAAAGCTTCGCAGATTAATAGGCAAAATGGTCATTTTGTGAAATGTTTCGTTGAGTTTCATTTCTAATAATGGCGCTAGAATTTTTTCTCCCAAAATAAAAGCAGGCAAAAATTTATTTGTTTTCATCCCCCCTCCTTTTTTAAAAATTAAAGAACTATTTTAAGTTTATCCAAGTTTTTAAATTAAACAACATAAAACCCCCGCTAAGGGGGGTTAAACTCGGGTGAGGGTGACCTAGGGGATTTGAACCCCTGACCTCCTCGGCCACAACGAGGCGTTCTACCACTGAACTAAGGTCACCATTATGCTCATCATTTTAATCTTTATGAGGGTTTTTGTCAAAATTATTTATTAACGCAATACTGACCATCAAAACATTTATCTGAGCCGCAATCGCAAATTTGAATTTGATGACTATTCTCCGGCGAGCAGCCGCAGGCACCAATGAGGCAAGTATTGGGGAAGTGAGAAACAGATAAACAACAAGAAGCGCTTGTTGGTTGACCGCCGCTTTCCAAGCAATTTTTAAAAGCAATTTGTTCGGCTGGTAGTTGTTTTTTATTTTTATAATTGTAAATAACTAACACACCCGTTAAAATTAAAATGATAGCGACAATTCCAAGAAAGATTTTTCTTAAGTTTAATTTTTTCATAAAATAATTTTTCAATCGGCATTTTTATTATACACCAATTAATGATATAATAAAATATATGTGTCTTGCCACACCGATGAAGATTATTAAAATTCAAACAAATAAAGCCATCGTTCAAGGAGAGGGACATAGGCACACCGTTGACATTTCTTTGATTAAGAACAAGAAACCCAAAAAGGGAGACTATATTTTAGCTCATGGCGATTTAGCTATTCAGAAATTGCTCTTGAAAGAAGCGAAAAAAATATTAAATTTTATTAAGGGCCATTATCATAATGAGCATCTCCCAAAATAGATCCTTAAAAAGGAGAAAAAAAATGGAAGGTTTAAAATTAGCAGCTCAATATTCCTACGTCTGCGAAAGAGCAAGATTATTAAGAGTATCGGAAATTCTAAAGAATTTTTTTCAAAATAATGCTGGCGAGGCTAAAAAAATAGAAAGTATCTTAAGGGGATTAGCCAGTTTTGATTTTTATCGGGAAATAGCTTATCTCAATAAAAAAAATTTTTTTGATGAAGAATTTGATAAAGGAGTGATTTCTTTTTACTGGAAAGGCAGTCCTAAGTTAAAAGGGTGGCGGTGGATTCACAATTCTTCCACGCTGATTCCAATTATTCAGTTAAAAATGCATCATATTATTCCAGAAATGGTCGATGATTGTTTAATTCATCCTGCTCAAGTAGTTGAGAAAAGTTTCGATGATTGGTATTGGGTAAAATATAGGCCTATTATCAAGACAAAAAAAGGATTAGAGATAAACAAAGAGAAGGAGATAAAAGTAAGAAATGAACTGAGATTGGCATTACAGAAAGGCGATTGGGTGACAATTCATTTTAGAAGGATTATAGAGAAAATTAAAAAAGACGAAGCGAAGAGATTGCTGAAATTAACGAAGAAGATATTAAAAAGGTTTAATAAGTTTAATAAAAAAAATAAAAAAACTGAAAAAGTCCGCTGAGGCGGACTTTTTTCTTTTAATGAACCGCACAAGTGATACAAGGATCGTAGGCCCGAACGAGCATATTCAATAATTTTTCTTTTTCTTTTTGAGATTTTAAGGCGTGTTGTTCGATTAAAACCTGAGCGGTTTTTTCGATTGAAGTGAGATTTTGAACAGTGGGCGTGATAATATTGATAAAAGTAATCAACCCTTTTTCATTAATATAAATTTCATGGTATAAGCCACCACGCGGTGCTTCAACGGCGCCGATGCCCCTAGCTTCGGCACTCCATTTAATTTCAGGTTTTTCCAGATATTTTTTAAGATTAAAAGTTAATAATTTTTCGATAATCTCTATTGCTTTTTGATGATAAAATTTTATTTCGATTGCCTGGGCCAAATTATTATGGAATGGATTTTGGAAATCAAGAGGATAATTATTTTTTTCAAAATACAATCGTGCTAAAGCGCCAACCATTACTTCGCGGCCTCTAAATTTAGAAAATTTGGCCGTAGAAAATTCCCTAATTTCTTCCTCAATATTTTCTTTATAATTGTTAACAGAAATAACATCGCCGTGGCTGGAATGGATGGCGTCATTTCTAATAGTAATTAATTCAAGATTTACTTTTAATTCTGGATAATTAAGTGTTTCGCAAAACATCGGTAACCATTCAGCAATTTTTTGGGTTTGTTCGAGTTGTTTTAAGATTTGTGTTAAGTCATTTTTAGCTGGCAACTTATTAAAGCCGCCAAGTGTTGGTGTTGTCGGATGAACATTTCGTCCGGCAGAAATAATAGCTAGATTATCGGCTAATTCTTTTAAAGCCAGGGCTTTTTTAAAAGCATCAGGATTTTTCCTTTTTAATTCCGTGCCGCGATCAATTTCTAAATAATCCGGCAAACTCAAAAAGAAAAGATGCAGCGTATGACTTTGGATCATTTGAGCGCATTGCATCAAATCTCTTAATAATTGAATTGGCTCGGCTAATTTAATATTGGCAGCTTTTTCCAGCGCATTAAGCGAAGCAAGATTATGGGCAATTGGGCAAACACCGCAAATGCGCGGAGTGACCCAATAAGCCTCTTCTGCTGGTCGATTAAACAACAAACCTTCAAACAATCTTTCTCCCTCCTTAATTTCCAATACAACCTTATTTTTTTTCCAATCAACTTTTAAATTACCATGGCCTTCGATTTTTGCAATAAATTCATTGTTGATCATATTTAATGTCTTTTTTATGAAACATAGAGAGATATAAAGCGACGGTTTTTTTGTCAACAATTTTTTCAAGAATTTTAATTAATGCTTCAATATTAGCGCCATCACGCAAACCAAAGCAGCCATAGCATGGCGAACCACCAGAAATACAGATAGCATTACAACCATTTTTAGTAATGGGACCAAGACAGGGAAGATTCTTGAGAATTCTACATTCATTGCCACGTTTTTTACAGTCGTAGCAAACTGGATAGTCAAAAGGATAAGGTTTTTTGCCGGCAAGCAATGCTTCAAAAATTTTTAAAACTTCGTTTTCATCAACTGGACAGCCGTTAATAATAACGTCAACCGGCACATAAAAAGAAAGCGGTTGTGCTTCAATGCCACGCGGTTTATAATTCGGGCCATAAATTTTTTCGTACCAATATTTTCTTTCTTTTTCGGAGAGAATAGCGGGAATACCGCCCAAAGCAGCACAAGAACCGAAAGCAATTAAAATTTTGGAATTTTCTCTAACCTTTTTTAATAATTCCACTTCCTCTGGCATAATTGGCGTACCTTCAACTATTGCGATATCATAAGGGCCGGGTTCGAATTTTTCCTGCCCCAAGCGCCAAGCTTTAATTTCTAAATTTTTTTCTAGTTGAAGAAATTTTTCACGTAATGAAATTAGTTTTACTTGACAACCCTCGCAATCTGTAAAATCAAAAATCCCCAGACTTATTTTATTATTTTGTTTTTTAATCATAGGCATTTTCTATTTCATCATAAGTGAAAACCGGACCATTTAGACAAGTGTAATTTTTGTTGCAGTTGCAGTGTTGACATTTTCCAATTCCACACTGCATCTTTCTTTCTATATTTACAAAGATGCGACGATCGGAAATGCCCAACGGTCGTAAAATTTTCTCTAAAGCATCCATCATTGGACCGGGTCCGCACATTACAGCCACTGCATCAAGCTCATTAATTTTTATTTTTTTTACTAAATCAGAAACAAAACCAACTGGGCCATGCCATTGAGGATGTGGCTTATCAATTGTTAAAATAATATTGATATACCTTTCCCATTTTTTAAACCGGTCTTTTAGTAACAATTCTTCAGGCGATTTAGCACCATAAAGAAGATATACATTGCCAAAATTTTGGCGATAAAGAATAATATATTCGATTAAAGCGGCAATTGGAGGAATGCCACAGCCACCAGTGATTAAAACAACATCCTTTTCTTTCATAAAATCAAGAGGGAAACCATTGCCATAGGGGCCGCGGATTTCAATGGTGCCACCAGCTCGAAGGGTGTGAAGATAATTGGTAACATTGCCAGCTTTACGAATAGCAAACTCAAGATATTTTTTTTCATAAGGCGAAGATAGAACGCCAAAAGGAGCTTCACCATAGCCAATTTTGCCCAAAAGAAAAAATTGACCGGGAATAAAATACATGCCGTTTGATTGTTTTGAAAAAGGATTAGCAACGCAAAAAAGCTTAACGGTCGGCGACAAATCATTAACTGCTTTAATTTTAACGATTTTAGGCAGATAAATGTTTTTCATAATCATTAAGAATTGTTTTTAAAACTTTTAAAATATCAATTTGCGCTGGACAGTTGTGATAACAACGGCCGCAGCCGACGCACAAAGAATTTCCCGTTTCGTAATACCCTCTGACGAATTTATGATAAAACCAATTATAATAACGTTTTTTGAGTTCTTTACGAAAATTATGGCCGCCGGCAATAAGAGCAAAATCATTAAGCGTACAAGATGACCATTTTCTAAGGCGATAATTTTCACCATTTAAAGTTTTATAATCTTCAATCGAAAAACAATAACACAAAGGACACATAAAAGTGCAAATGCCACAACCCAAACATCTTTGAGCCAATTCATCCCATAGAGGATGATTAATTGACCATTCAATGGCCTTGGTTAATTTTTCTGGCTCCAAAAGCAATTGTTGCATTTCTTTATTCCACTCATCTAATTTTTCAATTTTTTTCATTGTTATTTTTTCATCAGGAATTTCTTCAAAAAAGTGCTGATATTTTTTAAGCCACTTTCTTTGTTTTTCGTTTTTAAGCCAAACGCGATGAAGTCCATTGTCAATTTTTTGAAAAACAATTTCACCGCCCGGTAAACTGTCAACCTCTTCTTTAATTAATCCGATGACGATGCTTTGATTGCGACGTTGGAAATAGAAATAATCTTCTTGGGGTTTTAACATTAATTCGTCGAGTTGATTCAAAGCCGCCAAATCATAAAAATTCAAGCCAAATAAAATAAAAGGCGCCGATTTTTTGGCGGTTTTAATTTTATTCTTTTTTCGTTCAAAGATTCTGTCTTCAGGCGGAAAAAAATATTGCTTAAAAGGCAAATTATCATTTCGGACATCAAAAACGTTATATTTTTTTCTTAATTCATTAAGAAAATTATTAATTTCGGACTCGCGGATACAGAGCATTGATTCTATTATACTTTAGAATTAAACGAAAGAAAAATTAATGAATTGTTTCTTCATTTTCTTCATAAAGCCACTTTCTAAAAGTTTCTTTCAGCAAAAGAGGGTCCTTAATTAATTCTTTAATTTCTTTCTGTTTCTCTTCCACCAACAATCGAAATTTTGGCGAATATTTTTCAATCCATTCAAATTTATCTAAATCAGATTCTTGAATTAAATCTCGTTGTAATAAAAGATCCCAAGCCGGTTGGAAACGGGGGTCATCTCGTTTATTATTTTCCATCATTGGTTCGACCATATCTTTTCTCTACTCTATTTTTTATGGTTGCCGGGCTCACCGAAGCGAGCGAGGCGAATTTGACAATTTCTCGCTAGTGCCCAGGGTGGGACTCGAACCCACAAGTCTTTTGAAAGACAAAGGATTTTAAGTCCTTCGCGTATACCAATTCCGCCACCTGGGCAAGAAAATAATGAGTTGAAAGAACCAGACTCAAACATAGAAAATTTTAATTTTAAATTTTTTTCTTGTCAACTCCTTATTTTTTTGCTTTAATATTAAAAGTTATGAAAAACGAAGATTTAACATTAGTAATTTTAGCCGCTGGGATGGGTAGTCGTTATGGCGGATTAAAACAAGTTGATTCCATCGGACCCAACGGTGAATTAATCATTGATTATTCGTTATATGATGCCAAGCAAGCAGGTTTTAATCATATTGTTTTTGTGATTCGTAAAGATATTGAAGAAATTTTTAAAGAAAAAATTGGTCGCCGAGCCGAAAAACATTTTAAAGTTTCTTATGTTTTTCAGGAATTAGATAAAAACCTACCTTCTTGGTATTCGGTTTCGCCCCAAAGAACAAAACCATGGGGAACTGGACATGCGGCGCTTTTGTGTAAAAATGTCGTTGATTCTAATTTTGCCATTATTAATTCCGATGATTTTTACGGTCGCGATGCTTTTATTAAAATGGCCGATGCATTAAGAAACTTGGAAGATGAAGAAAGTTTATATCATTATTTGATGATTGGTTATCAATTAAAAAATACTTTGTCTGAATATGGAGCGGTTTCTCGTGGGGTGTGTACGGTTTCAGTCGAAGGATATTTAACTGATATCAAAGAACGAACGAAAATCCAAAAATTTGAAGATGGAATTAAATTTGAAGAATTTGATACCTGGTTTAATTTAAATGGCGATGAAATCGTTTCTATGAATTTTTGGGGTTTCACTCCTTCTATTTTTTATGAACTCGAATCGCGGTTTTATAAATTTTTAATAAATATAACCAATCCGGAAAAAAGCGAATTTTATTTAGCTGAAGTAATTAGTCAGTTGTTACAAGAACAAAGAGTGAAAGTAACGGTGTTGCCCGCTGAATCGCAATGGTTTGGTGTGACTTACCCGGAAGATCGACCATTGATTGAAAAGAGCATTAAAAAATTAATTGAAAAGGGTGAATATCCAACAATTTTATGGCCAGAATTAGAAAAAACATCAGAAATTTCTTCGGAAGCCGAAGAAAAAATTTTTATCAGCGCTAAAGAAAATAAAGATAAAGAAAAAGAAGTTAACTATTTTGAGAGGGCGATTTTTGATAAAGAGCTAGGGCCAATTAAAGAAGCGGTTTATTTAATTGAAGTAGAAAAAATTAAACCCAATCCTCAGCAACCACGGCGACATTTTGATGAAGAATCAATAAAAGAATTAGCCGAATCAATTCGAGAATATGGCATTCTTCAGCCGCTAGTTGTTTCGCGCATAGAAAAAGAAATGCCCTATGGTCAGAGTGTTGAATATCAATTAATTGTCGGAGAACGGCGGTGGCGGGCAGCGCAATTGTTGGGCTTGGAACGGGTGCCAGCAATTATTAGACCTTCATTTGAAGAAAGACAAAAATTGGAAGCGGCGATTATTGAAAATATTCAACGCTTCGATTTAAATCCTTTGGAAACTGCTCGCGGTTTTGCAAAATTGGCCGATGAGTTTGGTTTAACTCAAAGAGAGATTGCCGAACGCATTGGTAAAAGTCGCGAATACGTTTCAAACACTTTACGTTTATTACAATTACCATCCGAAGCCCAACGAGCATTGGAAGAGGGGAAAATGACAGAATCACATGCACGTTTGATTTTAACTATTCAAAATCCAGAAAAACAGAGGGCTTTATTGGGAGAAATTTTGAGTCGAAAATTAACCGTTAGAGAAACGGAAATTCTAACCCGCCGGATTTTAGAAATGCCGTTAGGTGAATTTGTGCAGAAACACCAGGAGGTTTCGGTGAGTGATTTGGGGGATGCATTAGAAAAAGAGATTGAAAGAAAATTAGAAGAAATTTTCGGGACAAAAGTAGAGGTGAAAAAACGGGGCGATAAAGGAAAAATTACCATTAATTTCTTTTCCGAAGAAGAATTAAATGAGATTTTAAAAAAGATTTATAAAGATTAAAAAATTTTTTGATTATTTGACAAAAAATTTGTTTTAACTTAAAATGAACCTGGTTTTTTAAAAATTTTTAAAGGGAGTTTCAAATGAAAAAAGTTCGATTTTGTGATTTATCTCCTTTATATCAGAAATTAGTGATTGACGCTTGTAATGTCCGAGAAAATGCCTACGCGCCTTATTCGCATTATAAAGTGGGTGCTGCTCTTTTAAGTGAGAAAGGTAATATTTACTCCGGTTGTAATGTTGAAACTGTTACTTACAGCCAAACAACCCATGCCGAGCGGGTGGCTATTAATAATATGGTGACTCATGGTGAAAGAAAGATTGTGGCGTTGTGCTGCGTTAGCGGAGAAAAAGCGAGCCCTCCTTGTGCTGAATGTCGGCAGGTGATTTGGGAGTTTTGTTGTGATAATTCTCATACAGAAATTATCGGTGTTAATTCCGATAAAAGCCAAATCGAAATTTATGAAATTGGAGAGATTTATCCTTTACCATTTGGTCCTGAAGAGCTGATTTTTTAAATGTTTAATTAATTAGATTTTAACGCCAGTTTTAAACTGGCGTTTTTGTTAAAATTAATAAAAAACTTGCAAAAGGATAAAAATGGAGTATAAAAATAGGTAGCAGTTTAATTTCATAAAAAGGAGAAGAAAAATGAAAGTTATTTCGCCATCTTTTGAAATTATTACTCCCTTTGAAAGAGGAGAAGTTTTAAAAAAAATTGAACAAGCCGGAAGAATTGCTCATAAAAGCGAAGATAAAATTACAGCTGAATCAGCAGAAGATTTTGTTAAACGATTAATCAAGATGGGTCATGAAAGTGTTTTAGAGCACGTATCAATCTCGGTTATTATTATTTGTGACAGGGGCATTTCGCATGAATTGGTCCGTCATCGAATCGCAAGCTACACCCAAGAGTCAACCCGTTATTGTGATTATGCTAAAAAAGGTGAAATAGTTTTTATTAAGCCTTGCTTTTTAAAAGAAGAACAGCCCGAGTACAAAATTTGGGAGAAGGCGATGGAATTTGCCGAAAAAACCTATTTTCAATTAAGAAAACGCGGTTTAAAACCCCAAGAGGCCAGAGCTGTTTTGCCGAATTCATTAAAAACCGAAATTTATGTGACAGCCAATATTCGCGAGTGGAAACATATTTTTGAATTACGTTGTGCTGCTGCTGCTCATCCGCAAATGCGGGAGATAATGGTGCCTTTACTCCATGTTTTTCAACACCAAATAAGGCCGCTTTTTGATGATTTTGCGATTGATTTTGAAAGAAAAATTGCTATTAGAGGTAGTATTAAAATTTAAAATAAAAATCTCCCGTTTTATTAACGAGAGATTTTTATTTCGGCGGTACATCTTGGATGAAATCCGAACCTATTTTACGGAAAATCCTGACCTAAGTTTTAGTTCGCTGCCGCAGGCGGGGCGAGGCGAAAAATTCGTCGTGTATAAATTGGCGGCGGGAGGAGGATTCGAACCTCCGATACCGTTTCCGGTATACCTGTTTTCAAGACAGGCCCGTTCAACCACTCCGGCATCCCGCCTAACCCACCTATTTTATTTATCGGCTTTTATTATACTAACAAAATTCAATTTTTCAAATTTCTTTTTTTATTTGTTTGAATTATAATTTCATTATGATTATTTCCGAGAATATTTTATATTTTATTTTATTTTTTATTCTAATTGTACTAATTTCTGGGGGATTAATAGCGATTTTTATTTTTTTAACTCTTTTTATTTCGGGTTTTCAAAGCGGCGTCCCTTTTGTTAAATCAAAAAAAATTATTGTCAAACGTATTAAAGAATCAAATATTTTAAAACCTCGCACATTATTTTGTGATTTAGGTTCAGGTGATGGGAGTTTTCTTTATGAATTAGCCAAAGCATTTCCTGAAATTAAATTTGTTGGTTATGAAAAAAACTATTTACTTTATTGGTTTTCTAAAATTTTCAATCGTTTACCCAATTTAAAATTTTATCACCAAAATTTTTTTAAAGTTGACCTGTCCCAATTTGATTATATTTATCTTTTCCTTTTTTCTTCATTGATGGAAAAATTATTGCCGAAATTAAAGAAAGAAATCAAAAAAGAAGCTGTAATTATTTCTAACACCTTTGTTTTTAAAGATTGGCAACCAATAAAAAGCTTGTCGTCAAAGAGACAATTAGAAACACTGCATTTTTATCAATTATGAAAATAATTGCCGATTTACATATTCATTCTCGTTTTTCACGCGCTACCGCTCGGGATATTACAGTGGAAAATTTAAATTTATGGATGAAGAAAAAGGGGATTAATGTATTGGGGACAGGTGATTTTACCCATCCGCAATGGCTGAAAGAATTAAAAGCGAATTTAGAACCAGCCGAGCCGGGTTTATATCAATTGAAGAGCGAGAATGATTTAAAAAATAGCAATCGTTTCATTTTAACAACAGAGATTTCTTGCATTTATTCCCAAGGAGGAAAAACGCGAAGAATCCACCATCTTATTTTATCGCCTTCTTTTGAAATTGTTGATAAAATTAATGTTGCTTTAAGTTGGCATGGCAATTTAACTTCCGACGGCCGGCCGATTTTAGGCTTATCAACGATTGAATTGGCAAAATTGCTTTTTAATATTTCGTCAGAAATTGTTATTATCCCAGCCCATATTTGGACGCCATGGTTTTCACTTTTTGGTTCAATGTCGGGTTTTGATACGTTGGAGGAGTGTTTTGGTGGCGAATTAACGCAGAAAATTTTTGCAATTGAGACGGGTCTATCTTCAGATCCACAAATGAATTGGCGTTTATCACAGTTAGATAATCTTGCAATTATTTCTAATTCTGATTCTCACTCTCTTTCTAAAATAGGACGCGAAGCAAATGTATTTGATACGGAATTGTCTTACAACGATTTAATCGATGCCATTAAATACGGTATTCCCTCTAACTATCAAAAAAACCCCAATAAATTTTTATTTACGATAGAGTTTTTCCCTGAAGAAGGAAAATATCATTATGATGGCCATCGATTATGTAATATTGTCCTTTCTCCGACAGAGAGCAAAAAAATAAATAATCTTTGTCCTAAATGTCACCGGCCATTGACTATTGGCGTTATGCATCGAGTGGAGGATTTAGCGGATCGCGATCAAAATTATATAGCACCCGACCGACCGCCATATAAACGATTGGTGCCACTTGAAGAGATTCTAGCCGAAATTTTAAAAGTAATGCCTCATTCGAAAAAAGTTCAAAATGAATACGAACGATTAATTAGAATTTTCGGGAACGAATTAAATATTTTGTTGGATGCCGCTTTAAATGAAATTGAAAAAGAATCAAGTTTTGAACTAAAAGAAGCGATTAAAAGAGTGAGAGAGGGATATTTAAATATTCAGCCGGGATTTGACGGCGAGTATGGGAAAATTAAAATTTTTGGAGAAACCGAAATTATTTCTTCCAACAATACCCTATTTTGACTATGTTTAAAATCCTTAAAAAATCCAAAAAATCCGAAGCGCGATTGGGGATAATAAAAACAAGTTGGGGCAAAGTTTTAACCCCTTGTTTTATGCCGATTGCAACCCGAGGAAGCGTTAAGGCTTTAACCCCATCGGATTTAAAAGAAATCGGCGCAGAAATTATTTTGGCTAATACGTATCATTTGTTTCAGCGACCGAGCGATTTAACGATTAAAAAATTAGGAGACCTGCATAATTTTATGAATTGGGGGAAACCGATTTTAACTGATTCAGGCGGTTATCAGGTGTTTTCATTGGCAAAATTAAGGAAAATAACTTTGGCCGGCGTGGAATTTTTATCAGAAATTGATGGTCGAAAAATTTTTCTTTCTCCAGAAAAATCTTTAGAAATTCAGAAAAATTTAAATTCTGATATAGCGATGGTCTTAGATTATTGCATTGGTTATCCAGCTAAAAAAGAAGTGGTTCAAAAAGCAATGGAAATTACCAGCTTGTGGGCAAAGCGTTCTAAACGTCAGGCGCAAAAAATTAGATTTAAAAATTTAATTTTTGGCATTATTCAAGGAGGCATTTATAAAGATTTAAGAGAAAAAAGCTTAAAGGATTTATTGGCGCTTGATTTCGACGGTTATGCAATTGGTGGTTTATCAGTAGGAGAACCCGAAAAAAAGATGTTTGAACTTATTTCTTTTATTGCGCCGCGTTTACCGAAGGATAAGCCCCGTTATTTAATGGGCGTTGGTTATCCAGAGCAAATTTTTCGAGCGATTTTAAATGGTGTTGATATGTTTGATTGCGTGATTCCAACACGACACGCTCGACATGGCGAATTATTTGTTCGTCAGAATAAAAAAATAATTCGAAATAAAGCGCCGAATTATCAAATAGTCGCCATTGGAAAAACAAAGTATCAGGTAAAAAAAGATTCACTTGATAAATACTGCGATTGCGAAACCTGCAAAAATTATTCTTTGGCTTATCTCCATCATCTTTATAAAAATAACGAATTGGTTTACTACCGATTAGCCACCATTCACAATCTAAAATTTTATTTGGATTTTATAAAAGAAATTCATTTAGACATTAAAAATAATTTATTATGATTCCAAAACCAAAACTTATTTTGCATATTTGTTGCGCCATTTGCGGCGGTTATTTAATTGAATTACTCAAAGAAAAGTTTCAAATAACTCTTTATTATTATAACCCTAATATTTGGCCTAAAGAAGAATATGAGAAACGATTAATAATGGTAAAAAAACTAGCAGAGATTTATCAGATAGAATTAAAAGAGGGGAAATATGAAAATGATTTATGGTTGGAAAATATTCTTGGATTGGGGAAAGAGCCGGAGGGAGGTAAGCGCTGTCAGGTTTGTTTTAAAATGCGGTTGCAGAAAACTGCCCAGTTGTCACAGGAAAGCGACGCTCCTTATTTTTCGACCACATTAGCTATCAGCCCATTTAAAAATGAAGAATTAATCAATCAATTAGGAGAACAAATTGCACGAGCCAATAATTTAATTTTTCTTTCCCTAAAAGAAATCGGAGTTAAAAAAGAATTGTGGGCGAAGACGTTTGAGCTGGCTAAAAAATACCATTTTTATCGTCAAAAATACTGCGGTTGCCAATTTTCTCTTTCAACGTTGGCTAAAAAATAAAGAGAGATTATAATATAAATATGAATCGTTTCATTTTATTTTATCTTATTTCAACAGGTTTTAATCGATTTAAACTCTTTTTAAAGCATTGGTATTGGGATAGTTTTGTAATTTTTTGGGATTTTTTACTTAAAACATTAAGTCGTTTTGATAGAATTTTCGCCATTAAAATTACGGCGCGCCATTGGTTGCAGCCGCTTTATCAAGATCGCACCATCGTTGGTTATTTCTTGGGTTTTATTTTTAGAACGTTAAGAATTGGATTAGCCACCGCTATTTATCTGTTAATTTTTTCTCTGACAATGTCCCTTTATTTAATTTGGGCTCTTACTCCTCCTTTTTTAATTATTAGAGCATTTGTTTAAATATTATGGAGATAAAAGGCAATAGAGAACAATTTTTTTATAGGGATGTGCGATTGGAAATGACTTTTTTTGAACGAATTTTGGCGCGCTTTATAATCATTCTTTTTTGGGCATTGATGATTGCAGCAAGCATTTTGTTGATTTTAATGAAAGAATCCACATTGCGTTTTCTGGGTTATTTCGGGATAATTTTTCTTTTAGACCGATTAGTAAACTTTAACAGACCGAATAGATATTTTGATAAATCATTTGACCGCCAAATTTTATCTAAATCCGATTCCAAAATTAACCTTTGGTTTTATTGCGAGAATCCGGTAAAAAAGATTTTGGAAACTGCTTTGGATAAAACTTTTATTAATGGCGGCAATTTTTATTTACGATTATTAGATGAATTTTTAAACAATATAAGATTTCGAGAAATTTTCACGAAATTAGAGATTAATAGCGATGAAATTAGAGGGGCGCTGCGAGAAAATTTTAAAAAAAATCCTGATAAAAAAACCAAAAAGGAATTATTGAAGATGATTAATGATTTAATCGTTGGTGCTTATTTTTTAAGAGATAAAATTTTTATCAGAATGAGGGATGTTTTTATTGGATTGTTTTATATTCAGGATATTGAGGTTGAAAGAATTAAGAATTACTTTCGAATTCAAGCCGACGATGTTTATTCTGCTACCGTCTTCAGCGAATTTAAAAAACAAATTGGCGGCGGATTGTTTGTAACACCGGAAACAAGGGGAGGGTTTATAAAAGAATTTAAACGAAAGAGACATCGGATTATGAACAGAGCTTGGACAGCTCGACCCACTCCTTTTTTGGATTCGGTTAGTATTGATTTGACCGATCTAGCCCGAGCGGAAAAAATAGGATTTTTAATTGGTCACGAACAGGAAACTCGGCAGTTAATTAATGTTTTATCGCGAGCAACGCGAAATAATGTCTTGCTAGTTGGAGAACCATCTATTGGCATAGGAGCGATTGTCCGCCATGTGGCTTATTTAATTATCAAAGATGAAGTTCCGCCGGAACTTTTTGATAAAAGATTGCTGATGCTTTCTATTGATGAGTTTGTAGCCGGCTGTGAACCGCAAGAAGTAACAGAACGAGTTCAAAAAATTGTACGGGAAATTTTAGAAGCCGGCAATATAATTATCTTCATACCCGATATTCATAATTTGTTAAGAACTTCGGGTCAAAATTATCTCAGTGCCGCTGAGGTTTTACTTCCTATTCTTTCTCGAGGTAATTTCCAGATAGTCGGCGCCACCACCCCTCAAGCTTTTAAAAAAGATATAGAATCCCGCGAGGATTTTATCTCCACTTTTGAAATAATTAAAGTGAATGAATTAAGCGAAGAAGAAGCAATTTTATTTTTAACTTACACCTCTTTGATTTTAGAAAAAACATACAAAGTAAGCATTACTTATTCCGCCATCAAAAATGCTGTCAAAATAGCCCATCGTTATTTCAGGGATAAATTATTGCCATTAAGTGCTGATGATTTATTAAAAGAAGTATTGGCCGATGTCCGAAATTTAAACCAAAAAGTAGTGACCGGGGATGATGTAATTCGGGTGAGTCAGCAGAAAATTAATATTCCATTAAAATTTGCCGAGAGTGAAGAGGCGTCAAAACTTTTAAATTTAGAAAGTTTGATTCATGAGAGGTTAATTGATCAGGAAGAAGCTGTTCAAGAAGTAAGCAAAGCATTAAGAGAATATCGCACCGGCTTATCTAGAAAAGGAGGACCAATTGCAAGTTTTCTTTTTGTTGGACCAACAGGCGTCGGTAAAACAGAATTATCAAAAATTTTAGCCAAAATCCAATTTGGTTCTGAAACTAATATGATTCGTTTTGATATGTCCCAATATCAAGACAAAAAAAGCATTTTTGATTTTGTCGGAACGCCCGAAGGCGATAAGCCGGGAGCGCTTACGGAGGCGGTGAGACAAAAACCATTTTCTCTCATTCTACTTGATGAATTCGAAAAGGCTCACTCAGATTTATTAAATTTGTTTCTTTCAGTTTTTGATGATGGTCGATTGACCGATAATTTCGGCCGCATTATAGATTTTACTAATACTATTATTATCGCTACTTCCAATGCCCATTCAAATTTAATTAAAGAAAGAATTGAAGCTGGCATTTCTATTGAAGATATCGCCGCTGAATTAAAAAAGCGCTTAACCGAATATTTCCCTCCGGAATTACTTAACCGATTTTCCGATATCATCGTTTTTAAACCGTTAACGCCAAATGATTTATTGAAAATTACTCAATTGCTTCTGAATGATTTAGCCAAAGAGTTGGAAGCAGAACGGGGTATTAAATTGTTTTTTGATGAAAAAGCCGTTAATCAACTAGTTGAAATTGGATACGATCCCGTTTATGGCGCAAGACCGTTGCGAAAAGTCATTTCGGATAATATTAAAGCAATTTTAGCGGAAAAAATTCTCCAATCAGAAATTAAAATTGGCGATGAATTATTACTGACCTTTGAGAATAATAAGTTTTCTCTTATTAATCATCCAAGCTCTTAATTCACATCTTTTTCTATTGACAAAAAAAATTTTTTGAATAGGATAAAATAAATCTTTTAAAGAGTTGACTTTAAGATAATTTTAATAATTTAAACCTTTGCTCAAGTTATATTTTTTAATAAACGAAACTCAGTTGGAAATCCCGTCTCGGGAATTGTTAATCTATATTAAAAATTCATTTTAATATCGCTTTAATTCAATTAAATCAACAATTTATTTATTATGCTCAATCAAAAAATTTTTTCCAAATCTCCTCGTTTTTTGCAAACATTAGAATATTTACCCCATTTGGTTGAAATTCAGACTAAATCTTACGAATGGTTTTTAAAAGAAGGATTGCGGGAATTATTTAAAGAGATTTCGCCGGTGAAAGATTATACCGGCAAAGAATTAGAATTATATTTTGAGGATTATTATTTTGATGAGCCAAAATTTAATGAGATTGAGAGCCAAGAAAAAAATCTTACTTATGAAGCGGCATTAAGAGTTAGATTGAAACTGATAAATAAAAAAATAAACGAGAAAAAAATCCAGGAGATTTATTTTGGTGAAATACCTTTAATGACCAGTCGAGGCACTTTTATTATCAATGGCGTTGAACGAACGGTTGTTTCCCAGTTGATTCGTTCAAGTGGTTTATATTTAACCGCCGTTCAAGCAAGAAGTAGAAAATTATTTGGCGCCAAAATTATTCCCAATCGGGGAGCATGGTTAGAATTTGAAACTGATTTAGATGCGGCAATCTATGTGAAAATTGATCGTAAAAGAAAAGTGCCAGTTACTTGTTTATTGCGCATTTTTGGTTTAGAAAAAAATGAGGATATTTTAAGGACATTTAAAGATGTTGATGATGGCAAAATAAAATATATTGAGAGAACTTTAGCAAAAGATACGGCTAAAAATAAAGATGAATCTCTGATAGAAGTTTATAAGCGCATTCGACCGGGTGATTTGGTAACCGTCGATAATGCCCGGGGGTTAATTGAGGGAATGTTTTTTAGAGAGGATCGCTATGATTTGGGCGAAGTGGGCCGTTTTAAATTAAACCAAAGATTAAACAATGAGACAAAAAATATAAATGGGAAAACCCTTTCCCTTAATGATTTAATAGACGTTGTTAAATTAATAATTCGTTCCAATAATGACGAATCCGCCGAACCGGACGATATTGATCATTTGGGCAATCGAAGAGTAAGGGCGGTTGGTGAATTACTTCAAAATCGTTTGCGAGTTGGTATTATGAGGTTGAGACGTACGATTCAAGACAGAATGTCAACGCTGGATATTTATAGTTTAGTGCCAGCTCAGTTAATTAATGCTCGACAAATGATGGCGATTGTGTGGGAATTTTTTAGTGTTTCTCAATTATCTCAATTTTTGGCCCAAGAAAATCCTTTAGCTGAATTGGAGCATAAGCGTCGTTTATCGGCAATGGGACCAGGTGGTCTTCAACGGAAACGAGCTGGTTTTGAAGTGAGAGATGTTCATCCGACACATTATGGTCGAATCTGTCCCATTCAGACGCCTGAAGGAGCCAATGTAGGATTGGTTACTTATTTGTCAACCTTTGCCCGACTAAATCGTTTGGGTTTCATTGAAACGCCTTATTTTCGAGTGAAAAAAGGACAGATTACTAATGAAATTGTTTATCTCGACGCTTTTGAAGAGGAAAAATATTATATTGCCCATTCTAATATTCAAATAGATAAAAAGGGGCGAATAATTAATGAAGTGGTAGAAGCCCGCTATAAAGGAGAGCCGGGGTTTTACCCGCGCGAGCAGATAAATTTTATTGATATTTCACCATTCCAAATTTTGAGCGTTGCTGCTTCTTTGATTCCTTTCATCGAACATGATGATGCCAATAGAGCTCAAATGGGTTCTAATATGCAGCGTCAGGCGGTTTCTTATATGTCAAGCGAAACACCTTTGGTTGGTACCGGACTTGAAGCAAGAGCCGCTTGTGATTCGGGTCATATTCTCGTTAGCGATGTTGATGGAGAGGTGGTTGAGGTGGACTGCGCTCATATCAAAATTAAATTAAAAGGGGGGTCGGGTTATAAAATTTATCGTTTACGTAATTTTGTTCGAGCTAACCAATATACTTGCATCTCCCAACGGCCGATTGTAAGAAATAGACAAAGAATTAAAAAAGGTGACGTTTTAGCCGATACTTTACAGACCAAAAATGGAATGCTGGCTTTGGGCAAAAATTTATTGGTGGCTTTTATTTCTTGGGGAGGGGCTAATTATGAAGATGCTGTAATTTTGTCAGAAAGGGTAGTTCGCGATGATTTATTCACCTCAATCCATATCGAAGATTTTATTTGTGATGTCCGAGAGACGAAATTAGGTCCAGAAATTACTACGTTAGATATTCCTAATGTTTCTTTGGAAAAATTAAAAGATTTGGACGAAGAGGGAATTGTAAGAATTGGAGCCGAAGTGCGTAGTGGCGATATTTTGGTGGGTAAAATTTCACCAAAAGGCGAAGGAGAACTAACATCGGAAGAAAGATTGTTGAGGGCTATTTTCGGCGAGAAGGCTAGAGATGTTAAGGATACATCATTGGTTTTAAAACATGGTAAACGAGGCCGGGTAGTGGGTATTAGAATTTTTTCGCGTGATCGCGGGGATAAATTAGAGCCGGGCATTATTAAAAGAATTCAGATTGAAGTAGCTCAACGGCGTTTAATTATGGCCGGTGATAAATTGGCTGGGCGACATGGTAATAAAGGCGTTATTTCCAAAATCGTCCCTGAAGAAGATATGCCTTATTTAGAGGATGGAACGCCGGTTGATATTATTTTAAATCCTTTGGGGGTCGCTTCGCGAATGAATCTCGGTCAAATTTTAGAAACTCATTTAGGTTGGGCAGCTTATAAATTAGGATATCAAGCTATCGTGCCGATCTTTGGCGGAGCTGATGAAGAAGATATTAGGCAAGAATTGAAGCTTGCCGGTTTGCCAGAAGATGGGAAAACCATCCTCTATGATGGAAGAACAGGCAAGCCTTTTGACAGTTCGGTGATGGTAGGGTATATCTACATGATGAAACTTGCTCATATGGTTGAAGACAAAATTCATATGCGCTCCATTGGTCCTTATTCGCTAATTACCCAGCAGCCGTTGGGCGGGAAAGCCCAATTAGGTGGTCAAAGATTTGGTGAGATGGAGGTTTGGGCTTTAGAAGGTTATGGGGCTGCCTATGCTCTTCAAGAGATGCTCACTATCAAATCGGATGATATTAAAGGGAGAATTGCCGCTTATGAAGCCATTGTTAGAGGACAAGATTTTACAAGTCCGAACATCCCTGCTTCGTTTCATGTTTTGGTAAACGAATTAAAAAGTTTGGCTTTGAATGTAGAATTAATCGGCGTAAAGGAGAAAACCAAAATAATCGAAGGAAAGGAGAAGGAAGGATTATTATTTGAAGAAGCGATGTCAGACAAAAAATATTTAACCGAAGATAAACAAAGATTAGAACAAAGTCAAGATAACAAAAATCAGGTTAATTGACGAAAATATGTTGCCAGAAGATTTTTTTGCCATTAAATTAAAACTTGCTTCTCCAAAAGAAATTGAATCCTGGAGTCATGGAGAAGTAACCAAGCCGGAAACTATCAACTATCGAACACAGCGGCCGGAAAAAGATGGTTTATTTTCGGAAAGAATTTTTGGGCCGACCAAAGACTGGGAATGTTATTGCGGTAAATATAAAAGAATTAGATACAAAGGGGTAGTTTGTGACAAATGTGGCGTTGAGGTGACTCGAGCCAGCGTGCGCCGAGAGAGAATGGGACACATTGAATTAGCTTGTCCGGTGGCCCATATTTGGTTTTTGAAAAGTATTCCTTCTCAAATTTCACTATTCCTAGGTGTTAATCAGCAACAACTAGAAAGGGTGATTTATTATACGGCTTATATCATTACCAAAGTTAACGAAGAAGAAAAGAAAAAAGCTCTTCAGGAATTACAATTAGAATATCAAAACAAAAAGAAAAAGGCAGAAAAATTAAATGTTTTGGAAACATTATACAACCATCACATTGAAGAGATTAAAAACCTCCGGCCATTAAAAATAATTTCCGAAATAGAATATTTTAACTTAAGTAAAAAATTCGGCCATATTTTTGAGGCGGGTATTGGTAGTGAACCTATCGTCAAATTATTGCAGGAAATAGATTTAAAAAAGAAAGAGAGGCAATTAATCAAAGAGTTTAAATTACAGAAAGGAGATAAAAAGAAAATTTTACTTCAATTAAAATTGGTAAAGTCGTTTATTAAAAACAATCTGCGTCCCGAGTGGATGTTTTTAACGATTATTCCTGTTTTGCCGCCAGATTTAAGACCGATGGTGGCATTAGACGGGGGCCGTTACGCCACATCTGATTTGAATGATTTGTATCGCCGAGTTATTAATCGAAATAATCGTTTGAAAAAATTAATTGAATTAAACGCTCCGGAAGTAATCATTCGTAATGAGAAAAGAATGTTGCAAGAGGCCGTAGATGCTTTAATTGATAATAGTGCGCGCAAGACACAAATTCAATCTAGCGCCCAAAAGCGCCCCCTTAAATCTTTGGCTGATATTCTTCAGGGCAAACAGGGTCGTTTCCGACAAAATTTATTAGGGAAGCGGGTTGATTATTCTGGACGTTCAGTAATTGTAATTGGGCCGGAACTAAAGCATTTTGAATGTGGCATTCCCAAAACAATGGCTTTAGAACTATTTCGACCATTTGTTGTCAACAAACTTTTAGAAAGAGGTTTGGTATTTAATATTCGTAATGCTAATCGTTTAATTGATCAAGGGCCCGCCGAGGTCTGGGCAATTTTAGAAGAAGCAATTCATGATCGCTACGTGCTTTTAAATCGGGCACCGACGCTTCATCGCTTGGGAATCCAAGCCTTTAAACCAGTATTGATTGAAGATTTAGCTATCCGCATTCCGCCAATGGTTTGTACGGCTTTCAACGCCGACTTTGATGGCGATCAAATGGCGGTACATTTACCTTTGACTCATGAGGCACAGAAAGAAGCGAGAGAAATGATGATTGCTTCCCGTAATTTTCTGAAACCAGCTAATGGAGAGCCCATCGTTAATCCGACTAAAGACATAATTTTGGGCTGTTACTATCTCACTAAAATATTTAATAATCTCAAAGGCGAAGGAAGAATATTTTCTTCATCAGAAGAAGCGATTTTAGCTTATGAAAATAAAATTGTTGATTTAAAAGCAAAGATCAAAATCAGGCCATATAAGGAAAAATATTTGGAACAAATGGGGGATGTTTTGGTAACTAAGAAATACGATAGACCGAATGATCTTATTGATGTTTCGGTTGGACAGATTATTTTCAATGAAATTTTCCCGAAAGAATTTCCGTTTGTCGCCGATGTTGTTGAGAAGAAATTTATCGGTAAACTAGTAGATTTTATTATTAATTATTTTGAAGCCGAAAGAGCAATTGAGATATTGGACAAAATTAAAGAAATCGGATTTCATTACGCTACAATTTCGGGGATCACTTGGTCTATGTCTGATTTGTTTGTTCCTGAAAAGAAAAAAGCTATTATTGACGAAGCGTCCAGAGAAATTGAAGCAATTGAACAGCAATTTAAAGAAGGGCTACTTTCCAAAGAAGAAAAAAAAGTCCACGCCATTAAGGTTTGGGAGAAGAGTATTTCTCAAATTGCAAAAACTATTCCAAAAACGCTGCCAGTCGACAATGCCGTTTTTCAAATTATTGATTCCGGTAGTCGTGGTTCGTGGGGGCAATTAAGTCAAATGATGGGGATGAAGGGATTAGTCCAAAACCCCAAAGGTGAGATTATCGAATTGCCCATCCTCTCTTCTTATAAGGAAGGATTAAGCGTTTTGGAATATTTTATTGCTAGCCACGGCGCTCGCAAGGGATCAAGCGATACGGCTTTAAAAACAGCTAGTGCTGGCTATCTGACTCGACGTTTAATCGATGCCACTCAAGAATTAATTATTACTGATGATGACTGTGGGACAACGAAAGGCATTGCTGTTCGACGAGAAGACGGTTTAGAATATGGTCATCGTTTTAGCACCAGACTCCTTGGCCGAACGAGTTTGGAAGACATTAAAATAGGGCATAAATTAATTGTTAAGGCCAATAAAGTTATTAATGCTGAAGCAGCCGAGTTAATTGAACAGTCCGATATCCAGCAAGTAAAAATTCGGTCGCCTATCACCTGCAAAACCTTATGGGGTATTTGCCGAAAATGCTACGGTTATGATTTGGCATATAATAAACCAGTAGATTTAGGAGTACCGATTGGTATTATAGCAGCCCAGTCAATTGGCGAACCAGGTACCCAATTAACTTTGAGAACATTTCATACGGGGGGCGTTGCCGGTCAAGACATTACTCATGGTTTGCCAAGGATTGAGGAATTGTTTGAATGTCGAAGTCCAAAAAATAAAGCGATTATCAGTGAGGTAAATGGTACTGTTGTGAAGATTGAAGAAAAAGAAAAAGAAACCCTGATTTATATAAAGCCAGAAGGTGGCGCCAAACAGAAAAGAAAAACACGAACAAAATTATCAAGAAAAAACAGCAATATAATCCAATATACTCTTCCGAAAAGTAAAAGAATTTTAGTAGAAGAGAGGAATAAGGTTATTGCCGGACAAAGATTATGTCTAGGCGATATTGATTTAAAAGAATTATTGAGGGCCACCGATCGGGACACGGTAGAAAGGTATATTGTTAATGAAATCCAAAAAATTTATGTTTCCGAGGGCGTTTCCATTAATAATAAACACATTGAAGTCGTTATTCGTCAGATGTTTGATAAAGTTAAAATAAAAAATCCAGGAGATAGTGAATTTTTAATTGGCGAAGTTGTTTCTAAATCAAGATTTATTGAAGAAAACAAAAAATTAAAGAAAAAAGGTAAAAAACCAGCGCGAGCTATTCAACTCTTTTTAGGCATTACTCGTTCCGCTTTATTTAGCGAAAGCTTTTTGGCGGCCACCTCCTTTCAAGAAACTACTCGCGGATTGGTTAAAGCCGCCATCGAGGGCAAAATAGATTACTTGCGCGGACTTAAAGAAAATGTAATTATCGGCAGATTGGTGCCAGTTGGAACTGGTTTTCGTAGAAAAGAAGTATTTGAAGATAAAAAAGAAAAAGATAAGAAAATGCAAAGATAAAAATTAAACTTGATTCGTCGTAGACTTAATAAACCCGATTATCTTAAATGATCGGGTTTTTAAATTGGCGATGGTTTGTTTTATTTCGTAAATTATTATTTGAAGAACGAGCTGTCCTTAACGAAAGACCGATGCGTCCATTTTCATCAATTTTAATTATTTTCAATGTTAATTCCTGCCCTATTTTTAAAACATCCTCAACCTTTTCAATTCGATGGTCGGCAATTTCTGAAATATGAAGCAAGCCGTCTTTGTTAAAACCTAAATCAATAATTGCTCCAAAGTCCATAATTCTAGTTACTTTGCCAGAGACAATCTCGCCTTCTTTAAATTCATGAGTAATATTTTTAATAATGCTTAACGCTTCTTTTCCGGCATCTTCAGAAGGCGCAGTGACAAAAACTCGACCGTCGTCCTCAATATCTATTTCCACTCCTGTTCGTTTGATGATGTCGTTGATTGTTCTGCCGCCCGACCCGATAATATCTCTGATTTTTTCCGGGTTGATTTGGAGCGTGAAAATTTTTGGGGCTAAGGGAGAGAGATTCTTTCGTGGTTCAGCAATAACTTCTTTCATTTTGGCAAGAATTTGCAAGCGGGCTTTTTTGGCTTGTTCCAATACCTCCTCCAAAATTTTAATGGTAATACCACTGATTTTAACGTCCATTTGCATGCCAGTGATACCATTTTGAGTACCGGCCACTTTTAAATCCATATCTCCG